>Ga0207657_10000259_pt1 | contig 56194 bp, 59 predicted proteins | sample KBSC33metaG_FD_184316 | JGI IMG/M metagenome (GOLD analysis project Ga0207657, IMG submission 184316) | Corn rhizosphere microbial communities from Kellogg Biological Station, Michigan, USA - KBS C3-3 metaG (SPAdes) (version 2) | ecosystem: Host-associated > Plants > Roots > Rhizosphere > Soil ... | reverse complement strand
GGCCGGCGCACCTGCGGCGATCGCCCCGGCAGCCAGGGCCACGAATATCAGGACGCGCTCACCTACGCCGCCTGGGGCGTCGACTATCTCAAATACGATTGGTGCAACACGGGGACCCGCAATCCCGAAGAAGCCTATGCGCTGATGGCGGACGGGCTCAAGGCGAGCGGCCGCCCCATCGTCTTCAGCCTGTGCGAATGGGGCAATTCCAAGCCTTGGCTGTGGGCGCAGAACGTCGGCAACCTCTGGCGCACCACCGGCGACATCTACGACCATTGGCAGGGGCCGCGCACCTACTCGCTCGGCATGCTCGACATCGTCGATCGCAACGAGCCGCTCTGGCCTTATGCCGGCCCCGGCCACTGGAACGACCCCGACATGCTCGAGATCGGCAACGGGGGGATGAGCGATGCGGAGTATCGCGCCCATTTCAGCCTCTGGGCGATGATGGCCGCGCCGCTCATCGCCGGCAACGACGTCGCCGGCATGTCCGAGGCGACGAAGGCCATCCTGCTCAACCGCGAGGTGATCGCCGTCGATCAGGATGCGCTCGGCGTCCAGGGCCGCCGCGTCCGCCGCGACGGCGACAAGGAGCTGTGGGTGAAGCCGCTGGCCGGCGGCGGCCGCGCCATCCTCCTCCTCAACCGCGGCGCGGCGCCGGCGGAGATCGGCTTCGGCTGGGACGAGATCGGCTACCCGGCGCGCGTGAAGGCCCGCATCCGGGATCTGTGGCAGCACAAGGACCTCCCGCGCCGCGCCGGCGCCTTCTCGGCGACGGTCGAGCCGCACGGGGTGGCGATGTTGCGCGTCGAGGGCTAGGCTGCCGGCCATGATCCGCGTCGTGACCATCTTCGGCGCCCTCACGGCTCTGCTTTGGCTGGCCGACTGGATCGACACGCCCGACACCGTCCCCGCGATCAAGCCGCTCTTCTGGGCCAGCGCCTTCTGCTTCGCGGCCTTGCTGGTGCGCGCGCTCGTCGACTCGCTGCGCAAGCCGCGGCCAGGCAGTCCGCGCCGCGGCGACTGAAGGACGCGTGCCCGAGAGGTTTTTAAGGGGTCGACAGACAGCGCGACGGCAGTAGCATCCCGCTCATGATCGTCCTCATTTCCCTGGCCGCGGTCCTTGCCTCGGCCCCGTCGCCCCAGCCGGCCGCGCCGACGCCGCCGCCGAAGGTCCACGCGAGCGCGCACATCCCCAATTTCGCGATGGACACGGACTATCCCATCGCCGCTCTGCGCCGCCACGAGCAAGGCACGGTAGGGTACCGCATCGACATCGATGCGACCGGTGCCGTGGCGGCGTGCACGATCGTCCAGTCGAGCGGGTCTGCGAGCCTGGACTCCGGCACCTGCGACCTGTTCCGGAACCGCGCCCGCTTCACGCCGGCGCGCGACGCGGAGGGGCGCGCCGTTCCCGATTACTACGTCGGCAGGATAACCTGGCGGTTCGGACATTGAACCGCCGTGAGTCCGTGCCAGGGTCTCCATCGGAAGGCCGCGCGCGACGCTGGCAGGCCGGTCGCCCTATGGTCAGGTTGGCGCGATGATCTCCCTCGTCGTCGCCCTTCTCGCAGCCGCCCCGGCGACCCCGGCGCGACCGCTTCCCGACCCGGCCTCGCTCGCCGGCCTCATTTCCCCGGATGATTATCCGGCCGCGGCGCTGCGCAACGAGGAGCAGGGGATCGTCGCCGTCCGCCTCGACATCGGAGCGGACGGGCTCGTCAAGGGCTGCACGGTCACCGCATCGAGCGGCTCCGCCGCCCTCGATTCCACGACGTGCGCCCTGCTCCGGCAACGCGCCCGGTTCGCGCCCGCGCGCGACAGGAAGGGCCGGGCGATGCCGGACACCTACGCGCAGAAGATCGCCTGGATGATCGCGGGCGATTCAAACGCGGAGCAGGGGCTCAACGGCGCCGCGCAGGCCTGGGTCGACTGCCTGCTCGCAGAGGCCGGCCGACATGTCGGCGAAAGCGGCTCGGCGGACGCGATCGCCGATCGCGCCTTCGCTGCATGCCCGGACGGCGAGCGCGGCCTTCTCGCGGCCATGGCGGCGGCGGCGCCGCAGGGCGCTCCGCCGCCCAAGGAGGTGCCGGCGGCGATACGCGGCGCGATTCGCGAAACGGTCGTCAAACGCATCGTCCAGCTTCGCGCCGGGACATCCTGACGGGCACGCGATGCGACGCTACGGGCGGATCGGCACCTCGAACGGACCGGCCGGAAGCGGAGCCTCGTCGTAGAGGTTGACCACCGGGGCGTCGGCCCAGGCGTAGCGGACGCGGGTGGCGGGGCGGCCGTCGTCGGCGAGGCGGACCGTGGCGCCCTCGGCCGTGGCCTCGGCATAGCGGCAGCTCGCCTGCGCCTCGGCGCACAGCTCGAAGCCGAGCGGATGCGCCCCGCTCCAGGCGCGCAGCGCGCCCTTCACGCCGCGAAAGCCGAGGACGATCGCGCCCGGCGCCCGCGCGGCGGAGACGATCTCCGGCCCCGACGGCGGCAGATCCGCGCCGTAGGCGAGCGCCCGCGCCGCCTGGGTGAGCCGCCGCCCCACTTCCTGCTTGTTGGCCGGGTGGATGTCGAGCCGGTCGCCGAGGTCCATCGCCACCACCACCGCCGCATAGCCGTCGCGGAGCGTCGCCTCGCGCTGCGCCTCGCGGATCTCGGCCCAGCCGCTCGGCCGCGGCGCGGCGCCCGGCTCCCCGAAATTGGCGAGGCTGACGATCAGGAAAGGCAGGCCCGGCGCGCCGAGCTGGCGCCGCCACCCGGCCATCATCGCCTCGAGCTTGGCCGCATAGCCCGCCGGCGATCCCGCGTCGGTCTCGCCCTGGTACCAGGCGGCGCCCTTGAAGCCGAACTCCCCAAGCGGCGCGATCATGCCGTCGTAGATGAGCGAAAGGCCCGCCGCCGCGTCCCACGGGCTGCGCGGCGGGTCGCCGATGCCGGCCGGCGCCACCGCATAGTCCCAGCCCTCGCCGAGCGGCACGGCGCCGCCGCCCGCGAGCCCGAGCCGCAACTTCTCCGCAGGCCCCTGGAAACCGCCATAGCCCCAGGAGTCGATCAGCGCGACGAGGACGACGTTGTCGCCGGCGTGGAGCAGGCCCTTGGGCAGCCGATAGTCGCGATCGACGTCCCAGCCGAACGTGTTGCCCACCGGCACGCCGTTGACGAACGTCTCGTCGATCTCGTCGACGACTCCCAGCGACAAGGTCTCCGCCCGCGCCGCCTGCTCCGCGGTCAGCCGCACCGTCTTACGCGCCCAGACGATGCCGTCGAACTTCGCGAAGGCCGGGTCGCCCCACGTTTCCCAATAGGCGATCTTCGGCATCGGCTTCCAAGTGAGGACGGACCCGTCGCGCCACGGCGCCTGGTGCGCATGCGCCTCCCACCACGCCGCCCAGCGCTCGCCGAACTGCCGGTTCGCCGCCACCGGATCGCGGCGGTAGAGATCGAGCAGACCCACTTCCGTGGGCGCCACCGCGCGGCTGGCGCCCTCGTCGAGCCACGAGCGGATCGCCGTCCCGCCCCAGCTCGCGTTGATCGCGCCGACCGGCACCTTCTCGGACGCACGCAGCCCCTTCGCCATGAAATAGCAGGCCGCCGAGAAGCCGGGCACCGACTGCGGCGTCACCGCCGCCCACGCCACCAGCCCGCCGAACCCGTAAGCCGGCGCCACCGCCGTCTTCCTCGGCACGGTGAGGATACGCAGCTGCGGATCGTTCGCGCCGGAAATCTCGCTGTCGTTGTTGAGCACGCGGGTGAGCGGCAGCTCCATGTTCGACTGGCCGGAGCAGAGCCAGACGTCGCCGACCAGCACGTCCTCCGCCGCCGCCCGCGCGCCGCCGGCACCCGCCGCCTCGAGCCGGTACGGCCCACCCGCCGGCATGGCGGGCAAGGTCGCGCGCCAGACGCCGTCGGCCGCCGTGACGGCCTCCGCGCGACCGGCGCCGAAGGTGACGGTGACCCGCTCGCCGGGATGTGCCTTGCCCCACACCCGGATCGGCCGCTCGCGCTGCAGCACCGCATGGTCGGAGAAGAGCGGGTGGAGGACGGGCGCCGCCTCGGCCGCGCCGGCGCCGAGCAGCGCCGCCAGCGCGAGCGCCGCCTTCACCGCGCCACCCTCGGGCACGGCACGCCCGGCACGTCGACGCGGAACGCGAACAGGTCGCCGATCTGGGGCTGCTTCGCGATCTGCTCGGGCTTCAGCAGCTGGCGCGCCGTGGTCGCGTAGACGGTACGCAGGTCCTCCCCGCCGAACGCGATCTTGGTGATATTGGAGACCGGGAAGCGGACCCGCCCGACCAGCTCGCCGGCCGGCGAATAGCGCCGCGCTTCCCAGCCCGCATAGAGGCTGATCCAGACGCACCCTTCCGCGTCGATCGTCGGCCCGTCGGGATGCCCCTCTTTGGGGTCGATGCGGACGAACGGCCGCCGCGGCCCCAGCGAGCCGTCGTCGTGAATGTCCGCCGCCTCGATCGTCCCGCCCAGCGTGTCGACGAAATAGAGGATCCGCCCGTCCGGCGACACGCACGGCCCGTTGGTGATGGCGATGCCTTCGATATGGGTACGCACCACCACGCCGCGCTCATAGCGGTAGAAGGCCCCGCTCTTCTCCTTCTCGCCATTGTCCATCGTGCCGAACCACATGCGCCCCGCCGGATCGGCGACGGCGTCGTTGAGGCGATTGTCCGGCCGCTCCGGCTCCATCTCGGCGATGAGGTCGAATGCGCCGGTCTCCGGGTGGAAGCGGTGCAGCCCGCTCTGCAACCCGGCAATGAAGGCGCCTCCCTCTTCGGGCAGGATGAAGCCGATCTGCTCCGGCGCGTCCCAGCTGCGTTTCTGGCCGCTGTCGGGGGCGTAAAGGTGGATCTTCTGCGTCTTGATATCGACGAACCACAAAGCGCCGTCGACCCAGACCGGGCCCTCGCCCAGCTCGCAATGGAGGTCCCAGACGTTGCTCGGCTCGCGACCCGTCTCCGCCATCTCACCGCCATCCCGCGTCGATGAACACCTCGTGCCCCGTCATCAGCCGCGCATCGTCCGAGGCGAGGAAGAGGACGAGCGAGGCGATGTCCTCGGGCACCAGCCGCCCCTTGAGGCACTGGGCCGCGACGATCTCGGCCTCGCCCTCCGGCGTATACCATTGCAGCTGGCGCGGAGTCCTAACGTTCCCGGGCACCACGCAATTGACGCGTATGCCGTCGGGGCCGAGCTCGCGCGCCAGCGCCCGCGTCATGCCCTCGATCGCCGCTTTCGCGGTCTGGTAGACGGCGAGTTCCGGGATGCCGAGGTGCCAGGAGATCGAGCCGAAATTGACGATCACCCCGCCGCCCTTCGCCCGCATCCCCGGCACCACCGCCTGGCTGCAGAAGAAGAGGTGCTTCAAGTTCACCGCCATCCTCTGGTCCCAATAATCGGGCGTCACCCTCTCCCAATCGTGGCGGTCGTCGTTGCCGGCATTGTTGACGAGCACGTCGAAGGCGCCGCCCTCGTCGGCGAGGCGGCGGATCGTCGCCTGCACCGCCTCGATGTCGGTCAGGTCGACCCGCTCGTAGCGCAGCCGCTCCGCGCCGAGGCCGGTGACGAGCTGGTTGGACGGCTCGTCGGCGATGTCGAAGAAGACGACGTCGCTCCCCTGCCGCACGAATCCCTCCACGATTCCCGCCCCGATGCCGGAGCCGCCGCCGGTGATGAGCACCCTCTTGGCCGCGAGGCTCGGATAGACGGCGCGTTGGTCCTTGCTGTCGGTCACGTTCAATCCTGCGTCTGGAGCAGGCCGCGCGCGGCGAGGTTGCGCATCAGCGCGCGGACCCCGAAGCGCCACGGCGGCGCCGCTTTCGATGTCGTCACCCGGTTCTGCAGCACGCCCAGCTTCGGCGACGAGATGCGCACCACGTCCCCTTCCTTGTGGGTGAAGCCGCGGCCGGGCTCGTCGCGATCCTGGACGGGCGCGAACAAGGTGCCGAGGAACAGCGTGAAGCCGTCCGGGAAATGATGCTCGCTCATCGCCTGGCGGAGCAATTCCTCCGGATCACGGCTGATCTGCCGCATCTCGCTGCGGCCTTCGAGCCGGAAATTGTCGGGCCCCTCGACGACCAGCTCCACCTCGGCGCCGCGCACGTCGTCCATGCCGAAGCCGGCTCCGAACAAGCGGATGAACGGCCCGATCGCGCAGGAGGCGTTATTGTCCTTGGCCTTGGAGAGAAGCAGCGCGCTGCGCCCCTCGAAGTCGCGCAGGTTGACGTCGTTGCCGAGCGTCGCGCCCTTGGCGCGGCCCGCGCTGTCGGCGACCAGCACCACCTCGGGCTCCGGGTTGTTCCAGGTCGAGTCGGAGCGCACGCCGATCTCCCCGCCCCAGCCGATCGTGGAAAGCACGGACGACTTGGTGAAGATCTCCGCGTCCGGGCCGATCGCGACCTCGAGATATTGCGACCACATGCCCTCGTCGAGCAGCGCGCGCTTCAGCCGCATCGCCTCGTCCGAGCCGGGAACCACCGCTCGGATGCCGCCGCCGATCCGCTCCTCCAGCATGGCGCGGATGCCCGCGGCCTTGGCGGCGTCGCCCCGCGCCCGTTCCTCGATCACGCGCTCGACCGCCGAGACGGCGAAGGTGACGCCGGCGGCCTTCACCACCTGGAGGTCGACCGGGGAGAGGAGGAAGGCGCCCGGAGCGGACGCCGCGACGCGCGCGATCAGCTCATCGGTGGAGAAGAGCCGCTCACCCGAGGTGGCGGAGGGGTCGTCGCGGTCGAGCAGGTCGGCGACGGTCGGCGCGGCGCGGGAGACGTCGAACACCGCCCCGTCGCGCACCAGCACCGGCGTCGGCCCCGGCTCGAGCAGGAGCCGGCCGGCGAGGATCGCACCGTCCAGATCGACCGGCAGCATCGCCGCCGAAAAAGCCTGCTCCACCCTCTCCGCCTCACGTTGCGCCGTTGCGCGTTGGTAGCGCTACCACTCGGCCTCCGCCCCGCGACTGTCAAGGCAGTCGCGCGCCGGCCGCCGCCGATCAAGCCTCCGCCGGCTCGGTCTTTCCGTCGACCAGCCGGTCGATGCCGCGCGGGTTCGAATCCCTGAGCTCGGGCGGCAGCAGGTCGTCCGGCAGGTCCTGGTAAGCGACCGGGCGCAGGAAGCGGTCGATCGCCATCGTGCCCACCGAGGTGGAACGGCCGTCCGAGGTCGATGGGAACGGGCCGCCGTGGACCATGGCGTGGGTCACCTCGACGCCGGTGCCGAAGCCGTTGACGAGGATGCGGCCGACCTTGCGCTCCAGCACCGGAAGCAGCCGCCGCGCGTCGTCGTGATCGGCGTCGGTCATGTGGAGCGACGCGGTGAGCTGGCCTTCGAGGCTCTCGACCACCGCGGCGAGCGCGGGCTCGTCCGCACAGCGCACGATGAGGGACGAGGAGCCGAACACCTCCTCCTTCAGATGCACATCGCCGAGGAAGGCCTCGGCGCTCGTCGAGAAGAGGCCGGCCTGGCCCTGGTAATTGTGGCCCGCCTTGCCGCGCGCCACGGTCTCGACCTTCGGGTGCCGCGCGAGGGCCTCGACGCCGGCGCAATAGGCCTGGTGGATGCCGGGCGTCAGCATGGTCCCCGGCGCCGCCTCCTGGAGCGCCGCGGCGGCCGCCGCGGTGAACCGGTCGAGCCCCTCGCCCTCGATGCCGAGCAGCAGCCCGGGGCTCGTGCAGAACTGCCCCGCGCCCATCATCAGTGAATTTACGAACGCCTGCGCGATCTGCTCGCCCCGCTCGGCCAGCGCGCCCTTGAACAGCAGCACCGGGTTGATCGAGCTCATTTCCGCATAGACGGGGATCGGCTCGGGCCGCTCCTGCGCAATCTTCATGAGCGCGAGGCCGCCGCGGCGCGAGCCGGTGAAGCCGACCGCCTTGATCCGCGGATCGGCGACCAAAGCCTGGCCGATCTCGTAGCCCGAATCGAAGACCAGCGAGAAGACGCCCTCCGGCAGCCCCACCGCCGCGACGGCATCGCGGATCGCGCGGCCGACGAGCTCCGAGGTGCCGGGGTGCGCCGGGTGCGCCTTGGCGACGACGGGGCAGCCGGCGGCGAGGGCCGAGGCCGTGTCGCCGCCGGCGACGGAGAAAGCGAGCGGGAAGTTCGAGGCGCCGAACACGGCGACGGGCCCGAGCGGGATCTTGCGCGACCGGACGTCGGGCCGGGGCAGCGGCTTGCGGTCCGGCTGGGCCGGGTCGATCCGCGCTTCGACATAGCGTCCGTCGCGCACCACCTGCGCGAAGAGCCGCAGCTGCATGGCGGTGCGGCCGCGCTCGCCCTCGACGCGGGGCCGGGGAAGGCCACTTTCGGCGATCACCCGCGCAACCAGCTCCTCGCCCAGGTCGACGATATTGTCGGCGATCGTCTCCAGCAGCCTGGCCCGCAATTCGGGGTCGGCGGCGCGGTAGGCGTCGAACGCGTGCCAGGCGAGGCGGCAGGCTTCGTCGAGCTGCTCACGAGTGGCGCCGCGATAGGCGGGCTCCAGCGTGTCGCCAGTGTCGGGGTTGACGCCGCGCACCTCGCCGCCAGACCCCTGGACGGCGCGGCGGCCGATGAACATCTCTCCGTTGATCACGTCACTCTCCCGCAGCGAAGGCATTTGGTAGCGCTACCAATCTGGTCCCGCGCCGTGTAGGCTCAACCCCGCACGAAAGAAAAGGCTTCGGGAGAGATGATGAAGATCCTTGGCGCCGCGGCTGCCGCCGCTTCCCTGATCGCGCTCGCCACCGCCGCACCGTCCGCGCCGGCGCGGGGGGCCGCCTCCGCCGCTTCCGCGCGGCCGTGGATGAACCCCGGCCTTTCCCCCGACCAGCGGGTCGCCCTTCTGCTGCCGCGCATGACGGAGGACGAGAAGCTGACCCTCGTGTTCGGCTATTTCGCGACCGATTTCCCGCCGAAGACCTACGTCATGAAGGAAGGCGGGCGCGAAGGCTCGGCCGGCTACGTGCCCGGCATCCCGCGCCTCGGCATCCCGGCGCAGTGGCAGACCGACGCCGGCGTCGGCGTCGCCAGCCAGGGCGGCGCGCAGCACAAGCGGGAGCGGACCGCCCTCCCCTCCGGCATGGCGACAACCGCGACCTGGAACCCGGCGACCGCCTTCGCCGGCGGCCGGATGATCGGGTCGGAGGCGCGCGCCTCCGGCTTCAACGTGATGCTGGCCGGCGGCGTCGACCTCGTGCGCGATCCCAGGAACGGCCGCAATTTCGAATATGGCGGCGAGGACCCGCTGCTCGCCGGGACGATGGTGGGCGCGCAGATCGCCGGCATCCAGTCCAACGCGATCATCTCGACGGTGAAGCATTACGCCCTGAACGATCTCGAGACCGGCCGCGACTATCACAATGCGGTCCTTGCGCCGGACGCGGCACGGATGTCGGACCTGCTCGCCTTCCAGATCGCCATCGAGCGCTCCGATCCCGGCTCGATCATGTGCTCCTACAATCAGGTGAACGGCACCCATGCCTGCGAGAATCGCTGGCTCCTGAGCGACGTGCTGCGGGGGCAAATGGGCGCGAAGGGCTATGTCATGTCCGATTGGGGCGCGACGCACAGCACCGAGGCCGCGGCCAATGCCGGGCTCGACCAGGACAGCGGCTTTCCCTTCGACAAGCAGCCCTTCTTCGGCGCGCCGCTCAAGGCAGCCATCGCCGCGGGCCGGGTGCCCAAGGCGCGGCTCGACGAAATGACGGGCAGGATCCTGCGGGCGATGTTCGCCCACGGCCTGTTCGACCGGCCCGTGGTCCCGGGGCCGGTCGATCTCGCCGCCGACGCCGCAATCTCCCGCGCCGATGCCGAGGAGGGCGCGGTTCTGCTCAGGAACGAAGGCGGCGTCCTGCCGCTGTCGCCGCGGGCGAAGCGGATCGTCGTCGTCGGCGGCCATGCCGATGCCGGGGTGCTCGCCGGCGGCGGCTCCTCGCTCGTCTACCCGGTCGGCGGCAATGCCGTTCCCGGCCTCGCCCCGACCGGCTGGCCGGGCCCCGTCATGTACTATCCGAACGCGCCGCTCCGCGCGCTGAAGGCGCTGCTGCCGGGCGCCGAGGTCACCTATGTCGACGGGCGCGACCCGGCGGCCGCGGCCGCCGCCGCGCGCGGCGCCGATGCGGCGCTCGTCTTCCTGACCCAATGGGCCGGGGAGGCGTTCGACGTCCCCTACCACCTCCCGGACAACCAGGACGCCCTGGTCGAGGCCGTCGCCGCCGCTAACCCGCGCACCGTCGCGGTGCTCGAGACCGGCGGCCCCGTCGCCATGCCCTGGGCCGGCCGCGTCGCCGGGATTCTCGAAGCCTGGTATCCCGGCACAGCCGGGGGCGAGGCGATCGCCAACCTCCTCACGGGTCGCGCCAATCCGTCCGGCCGCCTCCCGGTGACCTTCGCCCGGGACGAGAGCCAGCTCCCGCGCCCGGCCTTGCCCGGCGCCGGGCTGAAGGAAGGCGAGCCCTTCGCCGTCGACTATGCGGAGGGCGCCGCCGTCGGCTACAAATGGTTCGACGCGAAGCGGCTGGAGCCGCTCTATCCGTTCGGCCACGGGCTTTCCTACACCCGTTTCACCCATAGCGACCTTGCCGCCGGGAGCCGGGGAGGCCGCCTGACCGTCCGCTTCCAGGTCCGCAACGCCGGCGCCCGCCGCGGCAGCGACGTGCCCCAGGTCTATGTCGCCGCCCCGCGATCGGCGGGATGGGAAGCGCCAAAGCGGCTCGCCGGGTTCAGCAAGGTCGATCTCGCCCCCGGTGCCGCCACCACCGTCTCCCTGACGATCGACCCACGCCTCCTCGCCACCTTCTCCGGCGGGCAATGGCACATCGCCGCCGGCGACTATCGCGTCGTCCTCGCCCGCTCGGCCGGGGACCCGGGCGAGGCGGTCACCGTCCACCTCCCGGCCGCTACCCTCCCGGGCAATTGGCGCCCGGCGCCCTAGACCGGAATCCGCCGTCCTTCCCGGGCGCTCTTCCGGGCGAGATCGATGAGCCGCAGGCCTTCCCGCGCGTCGGCCGGCGCGACCGGCACCGGTCCCTCGCCGCGGATTGCCGCAGCCACGGCCGGGTAGAAGGCGACGTAGCGTCCCTGCTGGGTCGGCACTTCCTCCCCAGTTCCATCCGGGAGGGTCAGGACGCCCATCCCGGGATCGGTACCGGCAAGGTGCGGATCCGCTCCGGCCTTGAGCTCCGCCTCCTGCGGATCGAGGCCGTGGCGCACGAAGCTCCCACCGGTCCCGTGCACCGCGAAACGCGCGCGGGGTGCCGCGACGAGCGAGGCGGAGCCGAGCACCGCCCGCATCGGGCCGTATTCGAGGGTCAGCACGAAATAATCGTCGATCCGGCTCCCGGGGCGCTGCGCCAGCACGTCGGCGCGGACGGCGTCGGGTATTCCGAACAGCAGCAGCGCCTGGTCGATGAGGTGCGGCCCGAGATCGAGCAGCAGGCCGGCGCCCTGCTCCGGATCCTCCTTCCACCCCTCCCGCAATGCCGGGCGGAAGCGGTCCCAGCAGGCTTCGTAGAGCCGCACCTCGCCAAGCCGCGGCAGCAGCTTGCGCACAGTCAGGAAGTCGCCGTCCCAGCGGCGGTTGTGGAACACGCTCAGCACCCGCCGCCGCGCCGAGGCGAGGTCGATCAGCGCGTCCGCCTCGGCGAGGGTGACGGTGAACGGCTTGTCGACGACGACATGCTTGCCCGCCTCCAGCGCCGCGCGCGCGAGCGGGAAATGCGAGGCGTTCGGCGTCGAGACGACGACGAGGTCGACGTCGGCAGCCCGCGCCGCCTCGGCGGCTTCCGCCGCACCGACCCAGCGCACCAACTCCAGATCCGGACAAGCGCGGATGAGCGGCGCGTGGAAGGCGCTGCCGCCCAGGCCCCGCCCGATCAATGCCGTCCGGATCGCCGCCGCCATCCTTTTCGCTCTAGCCGATGGGCCGGCGGCGTAAAGCCGGCGTGCCGCCGAGGATCACCAGAAGTTGCACCGGTCCCAGACCGCCACGATCTCGGATCCTCCAGCGACGACGTGATAGCGTTCGTGCGCAGCCGCGGTCATGCAGGCGTGGTTGGGCAGGACCCGGACCAGGCTGCCGAGCGGGAGCCGGGCGAAATCCTCTTCCCGGGCGGGAACGAGGCCGTGCTCCTGGTTCACCGAGGCGACGCGGAGGCCGAGCGGGGCGCCGGTGGCGGCGTCGGCGAGGCGGCCGTAGCCGCCGCCCTGACCCGCATCCTTCGAGAGGGCGAGGCCGCCGGCGTCGATCAGGATCGTCGCGGTGTCGCAGCGGTGGCCGATGACGGTCGCGAGCACCGACAGCGCGACGTCCTCCTCGCCGCAGACGCCGAGGTCGGCCATGACGAGGTCCATGAACATGTAGACGCCCGCGCGCACCTCGGTGACGCCGTCGAGGTGCTCGGCGAACAGGGCCGTCGGCGTCGAGCCGACGCTCACCACCGGTGCGGCAAGGCCGGCGGCCCGGAGCGCCTCGGCGGCGGCGACCACGCCGGCGCGCTCCTGCTCCGCCATCGCCCGCAACGCTTCGGGCGAGCGGCATTCGTAGGAGCGCCCGGCGTGGGTCATCACGCCGCGCAGCTTCGTGCCGGGCGCCGCGTGCAGCCGCCGGCCGATCTCGACGAGACGGGGATCGCCGGGCGCGACGCCGGCGCGGCCGCCGTCCGTGTCGACCTCGATCAGCACTGGGAAGATTGTGCCGAGCGCCGCCGCCCGCGCGGCGACGGCATCGGCCATCTCCACGCTGTCGAGGATGATCGTGACGTCGGCGCCGCGGCCCCGGAGGTCGGCGACGTGCGCCAGCTTCCCCGGCGCGATGCCGACGGCGTAGAGGATGTCGGTGAAGCCGTGGGCGAAGAAATGCTCGGCTTCCCTGAGGGTGGAAACGGTGATGCCGCCCGGCTCCGATTCGACCGCGAGCCGGACCGCGTCGACGGCCTTGGCCGTCTTGACGTGCGGCCGCAGCGGCACGCCGAGCGCGGCAAGCCTCTCCCGCATCCGCGCGAGGTTGCGGAGAAGGCGCGGCCGGTCGAGCACCAGCGCCGGCGTTTCCAGATCGGCGATCAACATGCCGCGGCTATAGCGCGTCGGCGGGGTCTTGCGAGCCTTGCGGTACGTCGAGCAGGACGGGCGGGCGACTGGCGTCCGGCACGCGGCCCGCTTAGGCTCGCCCCTGCCGTGATCCCCCGCTCCCGCCTCCTCCGCTTCGCCGCCGTCCTGCTGCTCGTCGGCCTGGCGGCGAGTTGGGGCCTCGGCGAGCTGCTTGTCCGCGCGACGCCGTCCGACGTGCCGGCGGCGACTGCGCCCGCACTGGATTTCCGCCTTGCCTCGACGGACGGGCTCCCGCTCGCCGCCACCTATCGCCCCGGCCGCAGCCCCGCCTCGCCGGGCGTGCTCCTCCTCCACGGCAACGGCGCCTCCCGGGACGCGATGGCGCCGACCGCCGCGTTCCTCGCCGCCCAAGGCTATGCGACGCTCGCGATCGACTTTCGCGGCCACGGCCAGTCCGCCCCGGCGCCGCACAGCTTCGGCCTGTTCGAGAGCCGCGACGCGGAGGCGGCCCTGCGCTGGCTCAAGGCGCGGCAGCACGGGGCGAAGGTGGCGGTCGTCGGCCTGTCGCTTGGCGGCGCGGCGGCGCTGGTCGGGGAGGACGGTCCGCTGCCCGCCGACGCGCTCGTCGTCGCGGCGGTCTATCCCGACATCCGCCACGCCATCCGCAACCGCATCGCCGCCTTCACCACGGCCGCGCCGGCGGCGCTGCTCGAGCCGCTGCTGAGCCTCCAGGCGCGGCCACGCTTCGGCCTCTGGCCGTCGCGCCTGTCGCCGCTCGATGCGGCGGGCCGCTACCCCGGCCCGGTGCTGGTCGTCGGCGGCGGCGCCGACCGCTATACGCCGCCCGACGAAACCCGCAGCCTCTACGCCGCCTTCCCGGGACCGAAGCGGCTCCATTTCATGGCGGGGCGGGCGCATGCCGGAGTCGGCGACATCGCCGACCCCGCCTATCGCACCGCGCTGCTCGCCTTCCTTCGGGCGACGCTGGGGCCGATGCCGTAACTCTACGGTAAGCGCTTTAACTCCGGCCTCATTCCCGCCGGCCCACCATTCGACCCGGGGGATCAGGATGGGGAGGAAGCGGATGGCGCAGCCGAATCAGTCCGAAATTCCAGCTCCGCCGGACGCTCCGGCGCCGGCGCCGCCGCACGACCCGCGCCGGGAGCAGCGGCTCTGCACGATGTTCCGGACCGGCAAGCTCAGCTGGGCCGACGGCGAGACGATCTGCCGCGTGCGCAACATCTCGCCCAACGGCTTCATGGCCGACGTCTGCCCCGCGCCGGCGCGGGGGGCGACGGTTTGGCTGGGACTCGACGAGGAGCGGCGCTACGAAGCCAGGGTCGTCTGGACGCAGGGCGACCGGTTCGGCGCGCAGTTCGCGGCCGAGCAGTCGATCTCCGACCTGCTCAATCCCGCCGACCGCGACCCGCGCCGACGCCACCGCGCGCCGAGGCTGGAGCCGCGCTGCGCCTCGGTGACGCTCGCCCAGGACGGGCGGACGATGCGCGCCTCGATCCTCAACATCTCGCAATCGGGGATGGCCGTCTTCGCGTCCGGGGTCGCCCTCTCCCGCGGCACGCGCGGCATGCTGCGGATCGACATAGACGGCCTCGACCCGATGACCGGCTTCCTGTGCTGGAGCGGGCAGGACACGGCCGGCATCCAGTTCGCGGAGCCGCTCAGCTTCGAGACGCTGTCGCACTGGCTGTGGGCCGTCACGTTGGCGACGCAAGGCCGCGGCGGAGGGGAGCCCTAGGACGCGCGGCCGCGCCACGCGCGGGGCGGCTCGCCGATCGTCCGCGAGAACCAGCGGCTGAACGAGGCCGGCGTCGCATAGCCGACTCGCGCGGCGATCACGGCGATCGGCAAGTCGCTGTCCCGCAACAGGTCGCAGGCGAGCTGGGCGCGCGTCGTCTCGACGAGATCGGCGAAGCCCAGCTCCTGCGCCGCCAGCCGCCGCTGGAGGGTGCGCGGCTGCATGCCCAGCGCGGCAGCCACCCGCTCCAGCGTCGCGCCGCCGGCCCCGAACAGCTGGCGGATCGAGGCACGAACCTGCTGATCGAGCGACGGCGCCGGCAGGTCCTGCGCGAGGAGCTCCACATAACGGTGCGCGTGGACGGCAAGGCCGGCGTCGCGGTGGGCGTTGGCCCGGTCGAGCGCCCCGTCGGGCAGGGCGAAGCCGTTGAACTCGGCGTCGAATTGGAGGGGCGCGCGGAAGACGCGCCGATGCACCGAGGCCTCGGCGGGGGCGCGGTGCCGGAAATAGACCTCCCGCGGGCGCCAGCCGCCGAACATCGCCCCGCCAAGCACGTCGCTGGTCAGCGCCATCACCATCTCGACCGCCTGGCGGCTCGCGACTTCCGGAGCCACCTCGACGACGAGCCGCGCCTCCTCGTCCCTTTCCTCCTCGAGGCGGAAGCCTGCGACTTTCGAGAGGAGCGGCGAATATTCCTGCAGGCGTCGGATCACTTCGCGCAGGCTCGCCTCGTGCCGGAGGAGCAGGCTCAGCGGCCCGAAGCTCGAGAATTGGCGTCTTTCCGCCAGCAACAGGCCGAACGCCTCGTTGCCCGACCGCGCCGCCGACTCCGTCAGCAGCCGGTTGACGGACGCGGCGGCGATCTTGCTCTCGGGATCCTGCAGGAGGCGCGCTTCGATGCCGAACTCGCGCAGCATGGCCGGGCCGTCCAGGCCCACCTCCCGCGCGACCGTCAGATAGTTGGTCAGCGACGCCGCACGAACGTGGAGCACGGGCTCGGCGGGCGTGCCGGATGGCGTCATCGGCTAGGCGATTGTCGCGCGCTGCAAAGAATCACCCGGCCGCTGGTGCTAAGCCCGGGCCAAACCCCGATCGTCAGGCCGCTTACCATGTTCGACCGCTCCGCCACCGCGCCCCACGCCGGCGCGTCCTTGCCTGCCCGCCCCCTCCTGCCGCTGGCGAGGGTGCTGCGCTCCCACCCCCTTCGCACGCCGATTGTACGGCAAAGCGGCGTCCCGGTCTATCTCGTGGAGGCCGACCGGGCGCTCAGGATCGCGCTCGCCGCCGATCTGCGCGCGGCCGGGCTGGAGACCAGGCCCTTCGCCGCCGCCGACGACCTGGCGGAGGCGCTTCCCGAACTTGCGCCGGGCTGCGTGGTCGCCGACATCGAGCTTGCCTTCGCCTCGCCGGCCTTGCGCGAGGGCGGCGGCGAGGGCGAATTCCTCTTTCCCACCCTTCTGCTGTTCGGCGCGCTCTCGCCCGACGATGCGATCGCCGCGGTCCGGCTCGGGGCGGCGGATCTCGTCCGCCGTTCCGCGTCCCTCGACGAACTGGTCGCGGCAGTGGAGCGGAGCCGGCCCAAGGTGCGCGCGCTCGAGGTCCGGCTCGCCAGCCGCAAGGCGAAAGCGGCGATCGACACGCTGACCCCGCGCGAGCGCGAGGTGCTCGGCTGCATGATGAAGGGCCTGTCGAGCAAGGAGATCGCGCGCGTCCTGGGCGTCAGCCCGCGCACCGTCGAGATGCACCGGGCGCGTCTCCACCGGCGGCTGTCGGTCAACTCGATCGTCGATCTGCTCTCGCTCGCCTGGCGCGCCCGCTACGCCGCCTGAGCGCTGGTTGCGGCCGCTGGCAACGCGCCGCGGGGCAGCTTATGCTGGGCACGTGGAGCGGACCGGTCAGGCTGCCGAAACGGACGCGCGGCGCACCGCCGGCCTTCGGCATCGCTGAAGCGGCGCCGAGCGCGTGACCTATTCGCCGCCGCCCCTGCGCCTGCGCCTCGCTATTCTCGCTGGCGTCCTAGCGCTGCTTGCGGGCTTGCCGGCGGCCGCGCTGCTCTGGATGACCTCCGTTCCGGGACAGGGCTGGGCGGGGCCGCTGCCACCGCTGTCGATCGCCGAGCAGGCGCTCGCCGGGCGGCTGGAGCGCCATGTCCGCGCCGTCGCCGCCGAGCCGCACAACGTTGCCCACCCAGAGGCGCTGGGCCGGTCCATGGCCTATATCGAACGCGCCCTCGCCGCTTCGGGCTACGCGGTCATCCGCCAGCCTTTGGACGAGGCGAACGGGGCGCCGGTCGCCAACCTTGAAGCGGTGGTCGGGCCGGCCGACCCCCGCGCCGCGTCTCTCGTCCTCGGCGCCCATTACGACAGCGCCGGCGCGGCGCCCGGGGCGAACGACAACGGCACCGGCGTCGCCGCCCTGCTCGAGATCGCCCGGGTGCTCGCGCCCTTGCGCGGCGGGGCGGCGAAGCGGGTGCGGATCGTCTTCTTCGTCAACGAGGAGCCGCCCTTCTTCAAGACCGAGCGGATGGGAAGCCTCGTCTATGCCCGCCGCCTCGCCGCGACGGGCGAGCGTGTGGAGGCGATGCTCGCGCTGGAGACGCTCGGCTTCTATTCCGATGCGCCGGGAAGCCAGCATTACCCGCCGCCGCTCGGCGCCCTCTACCCTTCCACCGGGAACTTCGTCGCCTTCGTCGGCACCGTCGGCGCGCGTCCGCTTGTTCGCCGCGCGGTGGGAGACTTCCGCGCCGCCGCGCGCTTCCCGAGCGTCGGCGGCACGGCGCCCGCCTTCCTCTCCGGCATCGACTGGTCCGACCATTGGAGCTTCGGCGAGGTGGGCATCGCTGCCATCATGGTTACCGACACCGCGCCGTTTCGATACCCTTATTACCACCGGGTGGAGGACACGCCCGACAAGATCGACTATCCGCGCCTCGCCCGTGTGTCGCTGGGGCTGGCGCGCGTGGTGCGCGGCTGGGCCCTCAGCGCCCGCTGAACAGCAGGGCGACCGCTGCGAGGATGAGGGCGAAGGCGCCGAGGTGGCGCCAGTGGAGCGGCTCGCCCAGAACCAGCACCATGAAGCCGCCGAACACGGTCAGCGCGATCGCTTCCTGGACGATCTTGAGCTGCGCCGCGCTCCAGCCCGAGGCGTAGCCGATGCGGTTGGCGGGGACGGCGAAGCAATATTCGATGAGCGCCAGGCCCCAGCTGATCAGGATGACGAGCAGGATCGGCTTCTGCATTCCGCCCTTGAGGTGCCAGTACCAGGCGGCGGTCATGAACAGGTTGGAGACGGTGAGGAGGATGAGGACGGGCATTCGCCCGCTTTGCCTCAGCGCGGCGCCCCGTTCCAGCCTCAGGCGGCGCGGCGGGGGGCGGCGGCGGTGCGGGCGTAGAGGGCGAAGAGCGAGTCGAAATGCTCGGGCATCGTGCGCGCCGGGCCGAGCGGCATCGGGCGGGCGCCGTCGACGAAGGAGACGATGGCGCGGGCCGCGTCCTGCGCACTGCCCGATTCGTAGACGAGGCCGCCGCTCTTCGCCGCATGGTCCGCGGTGCCGCCGCGGTCGGGGACGATGAGCGGCAGGCCGGAGGCGACCGCCTCGGCGGCGACGAGCGAGAAGGTCTCGGCGTCGCAGCCGTGGATGAGCGCGTCGGCGCTCGCCATCAGCCGGGCGAGCGCGGCTCGGTCCCGCATCGGCGCGGCGAGGAAGATGTGCGGGTTGCCGCGCGCCTGGCGGCGCACGCGGCGGCGCTGCGGCCCGTCGCCGACGAGGACCAGGCCGATCGGCCGCTGCCGCCCCGCCGCGGTGACCGCGTCCACCACCATCGGCCAGCGCTTCTCCGGCGAGAAACGGCCGACGCCGAGCAGCAGGGTCGCATCGTCCGCCAGGTCGCAATGGGCGAGCATGCGGGCGCGCAGGGCTCTGTCGCGCAGCTTGGGCGAGAAGATGCCCGGCTCGACGCCTAAAGGAACCGACAGGACGTTGGCGATGCCCTGCGCCTTCAGGCGATCGCCAAGGCCCTCGCTGGGCGACACGACGACGTCGTAGCTTGCGGCGAGGCCGCGCATGTAGCGCCAGCCGAATTCGAGGCCGCGGTCGATCGCCTCGACGCTCGCGAACTCGCCGAGCCAGCGATAGCCGTAGGCGGCGAACGGATCGGCGTGCATGAACAGGGCGCGCGGCACGCCCGGGAAGGCGCGGCCGACCTGGCTCGCGCTGCGCCAGGGCGAGGATGCCTCGATGAAGTCCGGCTTCTGCGCCTCGACGCGGGCGAGGAGCCGCGCCTCGTCGTCGAAATAGCGGTAGCGGCGGTCGACGGGGAGTTGCGGCGACTTCACCCACTCGATGCGGCCGCCGCCCGGCCGGGTCTCGGTGCGGTCCTCGTCGCCCGGCGCGACGATGACGATCTCGTGTCCGCGCGCCTGGCCGTAGGCGAGCTTCTGCTCGACATAGGTCTTCACCCCGCCGCCCTGCGGCGCGTAGAAGGCGCAGACGTCGACGATCCTCACGCGCGCACCCCCCGATGCTTGACGCCGGCGAAATCGATCGCGGAGAGTATCAGGCCGAAGGCGATGTGGGCAATGACGATGACGCTGGCGACCATCGTCACCACCGGAGTCACCTGATCGTTCTTGCCGAGCAGCAGCAGGATGCCCGCCGCGAACGCCGCCTCCTTGTTGGGCAGGAAGGGAAGGCGCGAGAGGAGGAGGCGGAGCGCGCCGAGCACGACGAGCCAGAGCAGGGGCTGGCCGGGCAGCACGATGTACCACAAGAGGATGCCGAGCGCGGTCGTGACGCAGATGCGCAAGGTGTGGATGGTGAGCACGAAGGCCAGCTCGCGGCGCGAGAGCGACAGGAAGCGGCGCTGGAGGAGGACGATCCCGAACGAGCTCACCGCCAGAGCGAGGAGCGACCAGTTGAAGATCGGCCCGCTCAGCGACAGTCGGCGGATCACCGGCCAGAGCAGGACGATCATCACGAACGTCAGCCCGTTCCCCGCCACCGCGGAGAGGATCGAGACGTCGCGCACGGCGCCGAAGGGCGCGGCGTGGAAGCGGGCGTTCTTGCGCGCCCAGGTGTAGAAATAGACCTCGCCCGAATAGCCGAGCAGCAGCTCGTTCGACACGAACTTGCGCATCAGCGGCACGAAGGCGATGCGCGGCAGCTTCCAGAGGTGGCGGTAGATGATCCAGTCGCCCACCACCGGGGAGAAATAATAAGCGGCGAAGGCGGCCCAGAAGGCGGCGCTCAGCGGAATGAGACCGAGCACGGTGCCGAAGTTCAGCCGGCGCAGCTCGACGACGATGACGACGAGGATGGCCCCGGAAAAGCCGAGGCTCAGCCAGCGGCCCCACTTGCCGGTATTCTCCATGAGCGGCATCGGCTCGCCCGGCATGGGGGCATAGGCGTCCGCGCTCGCAGGATCGATCGCCCGCGCGCTCATCTCGCCGCCTTCTTCCGCTTCGCCAGCGATGATCCAGCCCCCGCGCGCGCCTGCCAACCCGCCGCGCCGAGGCGCCGCAGGCCTTCACAAGTAAGGAATGGCGGGGCGGGCGCAACCCCGGCGATGGTCAGGCCGCGCACGCCAGGTCTCCGTACCGCGCCGGCAAGTGGCTGCGCGCAAAGGATTTCACCGTCCGGTCTATGCTCGCGAGAAGGCTGTCGTGCCGCGCGTCACCGGGGTGGAGGGCGATGCGGACGACCGGCAGCGGCTTGAGCGCCGTCCGCGCGAGCGCCGCGAAGCCGAGCGAGCTCAGACGCCGCGGCCGGCTGCGGCTCGCCCAGCTGATCACCGGCCCCCGCGCCAGGACCGCGCCGTCGGACGGCCGCCAGACCCGCATATGATCCTCGGCGAGCGCGAAGCCTTCGTCGCGCAGCGCCTGCTTCGCGCCGTCGCCGTAGAGCCAGGCGGGCGCGACGAAGCCGGCGATGGGCCGCCCGATCACATCCTCGACCAACGCCCGCCCCTCGACCAGCCGCCGCCGCGCCTCGTCCCGGGCCAGGCCGAGGAACTCGCCCTCGCCCGCCGTCAGGTGCTTCGCCTTGAAGGACGCCCCGGCGCCGGCGTGGCGGCTGTCGTCCTTGTGGAACCAGCCGTGCAGGAACATCTCGACGCCGTGGTCGGCCCAGGCGCGCAGCTTGGCGCCGAATGCCGGGTCCTTCGCCAGCGGCGCCTCGCCCCAATGATCGGGGACGACCAGCATCGCCATGCGGTTCGTGCCGGTGAGGCGGCAGAGGCGCTCGTACAGCCCGTCGACCGTCGCGTCGAAGCGCGGCGTCACGTCGTGGATCGACAGCAGCAGCTTGTTCTGCCGGTCAGCCATGGTCAAATCTTGTGCCTCGTCCTGCCTCGCGGCGCCGCGCGGGCGCGCATCCAGGCCGCGCGCAAGCGGCCTCTCGTCTGTCCCGGCAGGAATATCCCGCCCTCCCCGGCATTGCCGGTCCCCGCGCGGACGCGGCTTCGGCCCCCAAGCCTATCGGCGCGTCCGCAGGCGGGCCAGTGAACAAAGTGTAAGCCCCTGTCCAGCCCGGGCGCGACCGGGCGGGCGCCGGCCGCGCCAGGGCGGTGCGCGCGCCAAGGGCTTGTTTCGGCGGGAAGATGCCGCCAGATTGCCCCCACCGGCCGCCGCGAAGGGGCGCGTCGCCGCCCCTGCCACCCGACGAGACGCCCGCTTACATGTCCGCGACCCACCTCCACGATCATGATGGCGGGCACGGCCATTCCCACGGGCACGGCCATTCCCACGGGCACGGCCATCATCACGGCCTCGGCCACCATCACCACGCGCCGACGGATTTCGGCCGCGCCTTCGCGATCGGCATCGGCCTCAACCTCTTCTTCGTCGGCTGCGAGACGGCGTTCGGCATCGCGTCGGGATCGATGGCGCTGCTCGCCGACGCGGGCCACAACCTGTCCGACGTGCTCGGCCTGGCCGTCGCCTGGATCGCGACGCTGCTGGCGCGGCTCAAGGCGACGGACCGCTTCACCTACGGGCTCAAGGGCAGCTCGATCATGGCGGCGCTGTTCAACGCCGTCTTCCTGCTCTTCGCGGTGGCGATCGTCGGCGTCGAGGCGTCGCAGCGCCTCGCCGCGCCGCAGCCGGTGAACGAGCCGGTGGTGATCGCCGTCGCGCTGGCGGGCATCGTCGTCAACACGCTGACCGCCCTGCTCTTCGCCTCGGGCCGGCATTCCGACCTCAACGTCAAGGGCGCCTTCCTCCACATGGCCGCCGACGCGGCGATCTCGGCCGGAGTCGCCGTCGCCGCGCTGGCGACGATGTGGACGCACTGGCTGTGGCTCGACCCGGTGGTGAGCCTCGTCATCGTCGGGATCATCGTCGCCGGCACGTGGGGGCTGCTGCGCGACGCGGTCTACATGTCGCTGGCCGGCGTGCCGGAGAGCGTGGACCCGGCGGGCGTGCGCTTCTTCCTGTCGCGCCAGAAGGGCGTCGCCAAGGTGCACGACCTCCACATCTGGCCGGTCAGCACCACCGAGGTGGCGCTGACCGTGCATCTCGTCATGCCGGGCGGCTTTCCGGGCGACGCCTTCGTCGGCGCCATCGCCGACGTGCTGCGCGAGCGCTACGGCATCCCGCACGCGACGATCCAGATCGAGACGGGCGAGCATGCGGTCTGCGCCGTCTCGCCGGACCAGGCCTGCTAGGATCAGGGGTGCGACGCGGCGTCGGTGCGCGCCTGGGCGCGCGCCGCCGACCATTGGCGCAGCATCTGCTGGAAGCAGCCGGTCTGGCCCCAGCTGCCGACCGGCGAGCAGCTGCCCGGCATGCTCGGCCGGCTCGCTTCCTCGAGCCCCCGCGTCCGCGCCGCCCAGCTCGTCTCGGAGGGCTGCTGCTCGCGGCGGCGCAGCTCCTTGGGGATGCGGTAGCGCTCGTTGTCGGAGCGGCGGCCGCAGACGACCACCACGCCTTCGGTGCTCTTGGGGCAGGGGTCGGTGCCGTAGACGGTGACGTTGACGACCTTCTGCGGCGGCGGCTCGGCCGCGCCCGGCTGGCCGGATGCCGCACCTGCCGCGAGAAGCGCCGCCGCCATGCCGATCAATGCCTTCGTCATCGCCTCGTCCCGTGTCGCGAGCGCCTCTTTTCGCGTCTCGGGATGAACCGGGCCTTTCCAAACGCTCATTTCGGAACGACAACGTGGAGGTTCGCGTTCGAGTCGCGCTCGCCAAGCTTCGGGAGGGTTCGAATGAAGATCGCTTCGCTGTTCGCCGCCGCCGCCGGCCTCACCCTGCTCGGCGCGGCTCCGCCGCCGATGGACGGCATGTACGGCCCGCCGGGCGGCCCCGGCGGCTACCCGCCCTGCACCAGCCGCGGGCAGGACCGCTGCATCCAGCTCTACGAGCGCGGCGTCGCCAATCCGCGCAACCTCGCGATGAACGACCGGCTCGGGCCCGGCCGGGTGCCGCGCCGCTACGCGCACGGCCCAATGGGGCCGCGCCCCGGCGATCGCGTCGTCGTGGTCGCAGGCAACGACTATCCGCCCTGCGGCGGCGGGGTCGCCGACCGCTGCATACAGGCCCCGCCGGCCGCGCGGGCGGCAGGGGGCTATGCCCCGGCGCCGCGGCGGGTCGCGCTGCGCGCCCATTACGACCGGCAGGCGGTCAGGGTCGGCGAGCGGGGCTAGGAAGCGGCGATGACGATCGTGAGACGCCTCCTCCCGCTTGCCGCCGTCGCCGCCCTCGCCGGCTGCGTCACGCCGCGCGGGGAGCCGATGCCGGAATTCGTCGGGCGCCCGCTCAGCGTCCAGGCCCCATCCGGAGTCAGCACGCTGCTGCTCCACCCGGACGGGACGGTGGAGGCCCGCTTCAACGGCCGGACCACCGCCGGGCGGTGGGACTTCCGGGGTGGCAACATCTGCTACACGTGGGGCGGCACCTATCGCGAATGCTGGCCCCACGGCGCGCCCTTCCGCCGCGGCCGCACCGATACGATCCGCAGCGACCGCGGCAACGTCGTCAGGGTGACGATGCAGTAAGGCGCTTCAGCGCAGGCGCCGCGCGACGAGCCGGACGGCGAGCTCGTCGGGGCGCGGGTTCATGTAGGTGAGGCGGACGCGGCCGTCGGGCTGGGTCTCCACCGTGCAGGGCATGTTGCTCGACACCGGCGTCCAGCCGGCGGGGAGCACGACGACATTGTCGGCGCGGCCGAGGCTGCGTTCCCACAGCAGGGTGCCGTCCGGCTGGAGGCCGTAGCGGCCGGGATCGGTGTAGGTCTCGGCGATGCGCAGGCGCAGGCTCTCGCCCGCGGCGAGGGGGCGGAAGCGGAAGAGCACGGCCTTGGTATCGGGGCCGACGTCGCCGGCCTCGGGCTCGGCGCGCTTCACCGCATCGCCGGCGATCATCGTGAAGGGGATCGTCTCGCCGGTGTCGAGATCGAGTGCCGACGGATTGGCGACGGCGCTGCCGGCGCGGACGATGTTGACGTAATGGTCGGCGCCGGGGCGGGTTTCGGTGTAATCGTGGGTGAGCGCGAAGCTGTGCGTCTCCGGCGGGTTCAGCCAATAGACGATGTTGCGGCTCTGGTGCGCGCGCTCCGCCTCCGCCGCCAGCGGCCGCGGCGCGGCGGGCGGCACCGTCTCGGCCTTGCGGGCGGCGAGGCGCAGCGGCGCCTCGGCCGGGGTGACGTTCCAGAAGCTGACGAGGACCCGCCCGCCTTCCTCTAGGATCTGCGCCGGATAATTGGAGGAGACGAGCACGTAGCCGGCGGGAAGGACGACGGCGTTGCGCTTCACGCCGAGCGGGCGGTCGAAGACGATCTCGCCGGTGGGCGCCGCCGAATAGCTTTTGGGATCCTCGTAGGTCTTCTCGATGAGGATCCGCGCCGCGCCGCCGCCCGAGGGCACCGGGCGCGCCAGCGTGACCTCGATGAAGTTCATCCCCGCCGCCTCGCGGACTCCGCAATCCTTCGCCGCGGCGGCGGCGTCGACGACCCGCCAGGCGAGCGGCCGTCCGGTCGCGCGGTCCGTCACCCGCTCGTCACTGGCGACGCTGCCGGGGCGGATCGGGTTGCAATAGGCGCGGGCGCCGGGAGTCGCGGCGCTGATCTCGTAGACGATGCGGAACTTGCCCGAGCCGGGCGCGAGCAGCTCGTAGCGCGTGTAGCCGTCGGTCTCGCGCTGGGCGTGGCGCGGAGCCTCCTGCGCCGCGAAGGCGGGCGCCGCAACGAGCGCAGCGGCTGCTGCGGCAAGCAAAGGGATGTGCATCGTGAGCCTCCTCGGCGGCTGGATAGCGCAGCGGCGCTGCGGAAGGATAGCTGGCCGGCGGCGGCGTGGGGCGATAAGCTCGCGTTCAAGTCGGGGGAGACAGAGATGGCGACGACGGTGCCGCGGTGCGACGAGCCGGGCTCAGCGGCGGCGGTGGACGTCAGCCGGCCGGACTTGTGGCGCGACGACGCCTTCGCGCCGCTCTTCGCGCGGCTGCGGGCGGAGGATCCGGTCCATTATTGCCCCGAGAGCCTTTTCGGCCCCTATTGGTCGGTGACCCGGCATGCCGACATCATGCATGTCGAGGCGCTGCCGGACCTCTATTCGTCGAGCTTCCGCTACGGCGGCATCACGATCCTGGGCGAAGGCAAGCCGATCTGGGGCGACGAGCTGCTCCCCATGTTCATCGCGATGGACCGCCCCGAGCACACGGGCCGCCGCCGCGCCGTCGCCCCCGCCTTCGCGCCGTCGGAGATGGAGCGGCTGAAGGCGAACGTGCGGCAGCGCACGGAGGAGGCGATCGACGCGCTGCCGGTGGGCGAGACGTTCGACTGGGTCGACCGCGTGTCGATCGAGCTGACGACGCAGATGCTCGCCATCCTGTTCGACTTCCCCTGGGCGGAGCGGCGCAAGCTCACCACCTGGTCCGACTGGGCGGGCGACCTCGAGGCGGTGCTCGACCCGGTGCGGGGGCCGAGGCGGCTCGAAATCCTGTGGGAATGCAGCGCCTGGTTCACCCGCCTGTGGAAGGAGCGCGAGGCGGCGGCGCCGGCGGGCGACCTCATCTCGATGCTGATCCATTCCGAGGCGACGCGGGCCATGTCCCCCCAGGAATATCTCGGGAACCTCATCCTCCTCATCGTCGGCGGCAACGACACGACGCGCAACTCGATGAGCGCGCTCCCCATGGTGAGCGCGCGCTGGCCGGAGGAATGGGAGAAGATCGCCGGCGATCCGGCGACGATCCCCAACGCGGCGCAGGAGCTGATCCGCTGGCAGACGCCGCTCGCCCACATGCGGCGCACGGCGACGGCGGATGCGGAGCTCGGCGGCAAGACGATCCGGGCGGGCGACAAGGTGGTGCTCTGGTACATGTCCGGCAACCGGGACGAAGCCGTGTTCGAGGAGGCGGAGCGGTTCGTCGCCGACCGGCCGAACGCGCGGCGCCACCTCGCCTTCGGCTTCGGCATCCACCGCTGCGTCGGCGCCCGGCTCGCCGAGCTGCAGGTGACGACCTTGCTCGAGGTGCTGCGCGACCGGCGGCTGCGGCCGGTGCAGACCGGCGCGCCGGAGCGCGTGCCGAACTGCTTCGTCCACGGCTATCGCACGCTGCCGGCGAAGCTCGAACGCGCCGGCTGATCGGCCGAAAAATTTTTGCGCCGCCATTCGAGGTGCCGCCGAAATCCTATTTTCCGCGGCAATCCGCCGAAAATAGGAAAATCACCCATCTGGAAAAAGTGCTTGACAGCGTCACGCTGATATGGCACAAGTAGGTCATCGTCGAGAAATGCGCTTCCGCCGATCGGGCGCCGATTCGCTTTCAGGAAAGCCCAGACCTCACCGCTGACGCCGCGCCTTGGTGAGGAGGTGGCGGGCGAGCATCGGCAGCGGCATGCGCAGCAGGTGGGAGCGGACGTAGAAGCCGAGGCGCGAGGCAGGCCGGGTGGGGCGGCCCCAGCCGTCGCGGGCGAGGAGGCGGCGCAGGAACAGGCGATCGGCGGGGCGGGCGCGGCCGGCGAGCAGCGGGTCGACCGGAGTCGCGAAGAGGGCCCGCGCCAGCCGCAGGGTGCGCGAGACGGCAGGCACCAGGCCGTGCTCCCGGGCGCGTTCGCGCAGCTCCACGGCGAATTCGGGGCCGTGGGCGGCGAAATGGCGGATCAGGCGGTCGACGTCCCAGAGGTTGCGCAGGCCCCCGGCCAGGTCGCCGTCGGCGATGAGGTGGGCGGCGGCGTGGACGATCATGTCGGCGGGAGCGAGGACGCGCAGGCCGCCGGGCAGCGCCTCGCTGCTCGCGACGAGGGCATCGGCATCGGGCTTCGGCCTCGCCGTGAGGGGAAGGATCGTGTGGTGGACGTCGATCATCCGGTCGCGTTCCCGGTGGATGAGCGGCGGCAGCTCGTGCATCCAGCGGCGGTAGTAGAGGTCGTCGTAGGCGTCCTCCTTCACCCATTCCCAGCCGGCGGCGAGGAGGGCGCGCTCCACGTCGGGCAGGGATCTGCGCGGGACGAGGATGTCGAGATCGCCGATGGACCGGCCTTGTGCGGCGGGAAGGCCGGCCGCCGCGTAGGCGGTTCCCTTGAGGAGGATGACGGGGACGCCGAGCGGGGCCAGGGCGCGCCGGGCCATCTCGGCTTCCCAGAGCGCTTCGGTGCGGACCGTTTCGGAGGCGCGGCGGGCGTCTTCCATCGACCGCTCCACCTCCGGCGGGAGCGGCACGCCGGCGAGGCGGCAGGCGAGGCTGCCGGCGAGCGATTCGGCCCGGGCGACGGAGAGGAGGGAGGTCCAGTCGGTCACCTCCGCGGCCCGATGCGGCTCGGCGAGGACGCGGGCGAGCCGGAGCGCGGCGGCGGTCACGGCGCGCTCCACAGCCGGTCAACGAGGGCGAGGGCCTCTTCGGTCGACGCATAGTCGATGGCGGCGGCGGGGACGGTTCGGCAGAGGCGGGTGAGGCTGTCGAAGCCGCGGCGGCCGAGGGCGACGTAATTGGTCGAGGCCTGGGTGAGGCGCATGAACAGCTCGGCCGCGCCGACCGGGCGGATCGCGGCCGCGAGATCGGCACCGAAGCGGGGGAAGAGGATGAGGGCCGGCGCGGCGGGGACGTCCATCGCGGCGATCGCGGCGGCGTTCGGGCGGAGGTGGCGGATCGTGCCCTTGGGAGTCCCGGCGAGCAGCGGGCCGAAGCGGTCCGGGGCAACATCGCCGAACAGCTCGGCCGCGGCGTTCTTGAGGCTGACCGCGCGGGGGAAGGGCCACAGCCTTCCGTCGTCGAGATCGAGCAATGCGAATTCGTCGCCCATGAAGCGCCAGCCGCGCTCGCCGAGCAAGGCGGAGAGGGTCGACTTGCCGGCGCCGGACTCGCCGGTGAGGAGCAGGGCCCGCCCGTCCCTCTCGACCGCGCCGGCATGGAGGAGGAGGTAGCGGCGCTGGCCGAGCGCCATCTGCAGGTTCATGCCCATCTCGGCCGCGAGCAGGCCAAGGGCGAGCGGCAGCGGCGCCGCGTCGGGAAGGACGTAGTCGCCGCGGATCGCGACGGAGGGGCGAAGCCAGCGCCGCCACGGCCGTTCCGGCTCGAGGCGGACGGTGAAATCGCAGGCGCCGCCAGGCTCGGGGTAGCCGGCATAGAGGCGGCGGAGCTCGGCGATCGGCCGCGGCCAGGCCGAGCCGATGCGGAAGGCCACCGGCCCGACCTGCAGCCTGAGGACGTGCCTCACGGCCGGTGGACGAGCCCGGCCGCCTCGAGCTCGGCGAGGCGGGCGGCGAGCGCCCGGGGATCGTCGGAGCGCAGCTCGAAGCGGGCGCCGATGCGGGCGCGGATCGCGTCCTCGTCCCCCGCCTCGCCGGCGAGGGCGGCGAGGATCTGCGGCGCCGGCGGCGCGAGGATGTGGGTCTGGCCCGACGCGGCGTGGAAGAGGATCGTGAGCCCCTCCATCTCCGCCGTGGCGGCGAGGATGTCGGCGTCGGCGATGTAGCGGGAACCGGCCATGCCGGCGGCGGCGCGGCGCGTCAGCGCGGCATCTGCAGCGAGGCGTAGCAGGTGAAGCCGCTCATGCCCGCCTGCAGACGGCGTATGTAATTGACATAGGCCTGCGCCGCGTCCGGATCGAGGCCGGCGGGGGTGGGGCCGTGGTTGAGCAGCGCCTTGGCCTCCTCGCCGGTGATCGGCCGCGCCGGCGGCGGGAAGGCGCCGGCGGTTCCGGGGGGCACGACGCTGCCGTCGGCGGCGATGTAGCTCCCGGCCTTGTCCGGGCTCGGCACCGGGATCTGGCAGTGCATCACCGAGCCGGCGGTCTGGGCGAGGGCGGGGCGGACCGTCACCACGGTCGAGGCCGCCGCGGCGCCGAGGGCGAGCACGGTCCGGCGGCTCGGCACCAGGCCGCCGCCGGCTTCGCTGCCGGTCTCGTCGCTCCGCTTGTCCATCGCTTCGCCTTTACGCGCCGGGGCCTTTCGCAAGCGTAAAGCCCATAAGCCGCTGAGGAAAGGGCCGCTCTCGCCCCGTCCCGCGCCGGGACGCGTCCGGCGCGGGAAGCCTAAACTCTCTTTCATCGAGGCGGGCGGAGAAAAATCGTTTCGGGGACGTTGGGATGCCGGGTCGCCGGAGCTGAGGCGGCTGCCATCCCAAGGAGGATCACCTGATGAAAACCCTATTGTTCGCGGCCGCGCTGATGGTCGGCGGTGCCGCCTACGCGCAGGACACGACCGGCACCCAGGGCACCGGCATGGCGCCCGGCGGCACCAGCGCCCCGAGCAACGCGGCGCCCAAGCGCGACGCCCGCGGCGTCCCCGTCATCTCCGCCCCCGCCGAAGCGCCCGCCGGCTACAACCAGCCGCCGAACAGCTCGGGCATGGCGCCTTCGACCGGCGGCGCGCCGACCATGGCCCCGGCCGGCCCGATGCCGCCCTGCTCGCGCAAGGTCACCGACCATTGCACCCAGACCTATGAGCGCAACCACGGCGCGGCCGGCAGCGGCGCGATGGCGTCCGGCGGCGGCAGCGACATGACCGCGACGGCCGACACCGGCGGCGACAGCGCCACCACGACGACGACCACGACCAAGAAGACGACTCACCACCGCCGCGTCCGCCGCCACAAGAAGTAACGCGGCCCGACGGACGACAAGGGGCGGGCTGGTCCGGCCCGCCTTTGTCTGCCATGAGCTTCCGGCGCCCGTGCGGGCGCCGGAGCCTGGCCCGATGCGCGGCCCGGCTCTCCACCGACAAGCGAGGAGCGGGCCGCGGCGATGACCATTTCGTTCGACAATCGGGTGGCGATCGTCACCGGCGCCGGCGGCGGGCTCGGCCGCGCCTATGCGCTCGAGCTGGCGCGGCGCGGCGCCAGGGTGGTGGTGAACGATCTGGGCGGCGCGCGCGACGGCACCGGCCATTCCGACGCCGCGGCTAAGGTCGTCGCGGAGATCGAGGCCGCGGGCGGCACGGCGATGGCGAACGGCGCGAGCGTCACCGACCTCGCGCAGGTCGAGGCGATGGTCGCGGCGGCGATCGAGCGCTGGGGCCGCGTCGACATCCTCATAAACAATGCCGGCATCCTGCGCGACAAGAGCTTCGCCAAGATGGACATGGCGGACTTTCGCGCCGTCGTGGACGTCCACCTGATCGGCTCGGCCAATTGCACCAAGGCGGTGTGGGAGCCGATGCGCGCCCAGGGCTATGGCCGCATCCTGATGACGGCGAGCTCGACCGGGCTCTACGGCAATTTCGGCCAGGCCAATTACGGCGCCGCCAAGCTCGGACTCGCCGGCTTCGCCAAGACGCTGAGCCTGGAAGGCGCGAAGCACGATGTGCGGGTGAACACGATCGCGCCGACTGCGGCGACGCGGATGACCGAGGACATCTTCCCGCCGGAGATGCTGTCGCTGTTCAACCCGGACAATGTCGTGCCCGCGGCGCTCTACCTCGTGTCGGACGACGCCCCGACGGGCGCGATCGTGGGTGCCGGGGCGGGGGTGGTGCAGGCCGCCTATGTGACGCTGACGCCGGGCTACGCGCTGCCGGAAGGGCGGCGGACGGTCGAGGAGGTGGCGGCGCACTGGGACGAGATCACGAGCCGCGAGGGGGAGATCGTGCCGCAGTCGGGCGCCGAGCAGGCGATGCTGATCCTGAAGAGGTTGCAACAGTAGTTCCTCCCCAACCGGCCGCTTGGGGAGGGGGGTGTAGGCGGTCCGGCAGTCCGGGGGACTGCCGAGAGCCGGAACCGGCTGCGCAGCAGCCGTCGCCCAAAGGTGGAGGGGTGACAAATCGTAGGCCGCTGCCGTCGCGCGCCCGAACATCCGATCTCTCGGCACTTACCCCTCCACCACCCTTCGGCTGGTCCCCCTCCCCATCCGCAGGATGGGGAGGCAGGCTTACCGTGTTGCATCACTAATACAGTTGTGATAGGGCCGCTCGGTTAGGGAGGACCAGAGACATGTACAGCGACAGCGATCTCGAGGCGGCGGTGGCGGCGGGGGCGGTTACGCCCGAAGCCGCGGCCGCGCTTCGCGCCTATGTCGCCGGCCGGAGCGCGAGCCCGGCGGTGGACGAGGAGCATTTCCGGCTGATCACCGGATTCAACGACATCTTCGTGGCGGTGGCGGCGGCGATCCTGCTGTTCGCCTTGGGCTATATCGGCTGGTCGATCGGGCCGCGCATCGAATATGACGGCCCGTCGCCGACCAGCGGCCTGCTCGTCGCCGGCGCCGCCTGGGGCCTCGCCGAATTCTTCACCCGCAAGCGGCGCATGGCGCTGCCGAGCATCCTCCTCCTCCTCGCCTTCGTCGGCGGGACGGTCGCGGCGGCCGGCTTCGCGCTGGCGCTCGGCGTCGGGCCCGATGCGGTCGAGCACAACAAGACGCTGGGGGGCTTCCTCGCCGCCGGCGCCGCGGCGGTGGGCGCCGGCGCGGCCTGGCTGCACTGGCGGCGGTTCCGGGTGCCGATCACGGTCGCGGCCGGCGCCGCCTCGGTGTCCGGCCTCGTCATGGCGCTGCTCGCCTCGAGCTTCGACCTGACGCCGCGCGACCCGATCTTCCTCGGCTTCATGCTGCTGCTCGGCGTCGGCATGTTCCTGTTCGCGATGAGCTGGGACGCGTCCGACCCGACCCGCGAGACGCGCCGCTCGGACGTCGCCTTCTGGCTGCATCTGCTGGCGGCGCCGATGATGGTGCACCCGATCTTCCGCCTCCTCGGCCTCGCCGACGGCGGCGGCTCGGCGATCGGCGCGGTCGTGGTGCTGGCGGTCTACGCGGTCTTCGGCCTGACCGCGCTGGCGGTGGACCGGCGGGCGCTGCTCGTCTCGGCCCTGGTCTACGTGCTGTTCGCGCTCAGCCGGCTGTTCCAGCAGGCGATCGCGGTGGAGCTGAGCTTCGCGGTGACGGCGCTGGTGATCGGCTCGGCGCTGCTGCTGCTCTCGGCCTTCTGGCACTCGGCCCGGGCGGCGGTGGTCCGGCCGCTGCCGGCGGCGCTCAAGGCGAAGCTGCCGGTGCTCGACCGGCCCTCGGCCGCCGCCGCGGCGGCCTGAGCGATCCGAGAGGACGGGAGGGGCGGCGCCGGCAGCGGCGTCGCCCCTTCGCGTGTCCGGAGCGCGGCATGCCGGTGGTCCTCGCGCCCGATTGGAACGGAACCGTAAGGCAGCCCGTTACCCATGCTCCAGGATCAGGAGGTATCATGCGTAAGTTTCTTCTCGCCCTCTCGGCGATCGCCGTCACTCTGCCCGCCCTCGCCGTGCCGACCGCCGCCGACGCGCGGCGCCATCGCTACCGCCATTATGCCGCGCGCTGCCATCATCATGGCGGAACCACCGGCGCGGTGGTCGGCGGAGTCGGCGGCGCCCTCGTCGGCCATGCGGTGACCGGCCACGGCCTTGCCGGTCCCCTCGTCGGCGGCGCCGCCGGCGCGCTCGCCGGCCGCCACATCGAACGCCACAGCCAGCCGCGCCGCTGCTGAGGATCGGGGGGACGGTCGCGAAGACCGTCCCCTTCCCCCGCGACGAGCTTATCCTTCCGCCTGCGCGCCGTGGCGAACGCGCAGGATCAGGACCGCGTCGGCCTCGACCCGGTAGCGGATGATGTACGGCCATACGGAAACGATCTCGCGGCGGCCCGCGCCCGCTTCTCGCCCGCGGTCCGCGAACTCAGCCGGGCTGTCGGCCGTCTGGACGAGCCGGTTCGCCAGGCGACGCGCGGATGCCGGATTGAAGGCGGAGATGTAGCTCTCGATCGACTGGAGATTGGAGACGGCTTCGTCCGTCCAGACGATGCGGCGCAAATCAGTCCCCGACGCGGGGGCGGGGCCTTGGACTATCTGTGCCCCAAGAGGAGAGCCACCGGCGGACCGCGTCGTGGCTGATCAGGCGGCCGGCCTCCGCATCGGCGTCTGCGCGCGCGTCGGCTTCGGCCTCGGCATTGGGGTCCGCAGCGTCAAAGAGTGACTTCTCCGGCTTCATTCCTGCCTCATAGCACTCACGGGTCCGTGAAACCATCTCGCGCGAACAGGCGGCTATGTCGCCCCCGCCACCAAAGCATTCCAACCCGCCTCGTCGATCACCTCGATGCCGAGGTCCTGCGCCTTCTTGAGTTTTGACCCCGCCCCGGGGCCGGCGATCACGAGGTCCGTCTTGGCCGAGACGCTGCCGGCGACCTTGGCGCCGAGCGCCTCGGCCTGGGCCTTGGCTTCGTCGCGGCTCAGCGTCTCCAGCGTGCCGGTGAACACGAGCGTCTTGCCGGTGACGGGGCTTTCCTTCGTCTCCCAGACGAGGTCGGCCGGGTGGACTCCGGCGGCTTCGAGCGCGGCGAGGACTTCGCGATTGTGGGGCTCCTCGAAGAAATCGAGCAGGGCGTTGGCGACTTCGGGGCCGATGTTCGGGGTCTCGACCGCGGCGACGACGGCGGCGTCGCGGCGCTGCTGCGCCTTGCGCTCCGGCTCGCCGATCACGGGTTCGAAGCCGCCGCGCGCGCCGAGGGCGCGCTCGATCATCGCCATGAAGGCGCTCCAGCTGCCGTAGCGGCGGGCGAGGTCGCGGGCGGTGACTTCGCCGACATGGCGGATGCCGAGGGCGAAGAGGAAGCGATCGAGCGGGGGGCGGCGCTTGGCCTCGATCGCCGCGAGGAGGTTGTCGACGGACGTCTCGGCCCAGCGCTCGCGGCCGACGAGGGCGTCGCGCTTTTCATGGAGGCGGAAGATGTCGGCGGGGGACTGGAGCAGGCCGTCGCGGAAGAAGCTTTCGATATGGACGAGCCCCAGCCCCTCGATGTCGAGGGCGTGGCGGGAGACGAAGTGGCGGAGGCGCTCGACGCGCTGGGCCGGGCAGACGAGGCCGCCGGTGCAGCGCACGTCGACCTCGCCCTCCTCGCGTACCGCCTCGGACCCGCATTGGGGGCAATGATCCGGGAAGAGGTAGGGCGGCCGCTCGGCGTCGGGGGTGAGGTTTTCGAGGACCTGCGGGATGACGTCGCCGGCGCGCTGGATGAGGACCCGGTCGCCGGGGCGGACGCCGAGCCTCGCGATCTCGTCGGCATTGTGGAGGGTCGCGTTGGTGACGGTGACGCCGCCGACGCCGACCGGCTCGAGCCGCGCGACCGGCGTCAGCTTGCCGGTGCGGCCGACCTGGATGTCGATGGCGAGGAGCGTCGTCTGGGCGCGCTCGGCCGGGAATTTGTGGGCGAGCGCCCAGCGCGGGGCGCGGGCGACCTGGCCGAGGCGGCGCTGCCAGTCGAGCCGGTCGACCTTGTAGACGACGCCGTCGATGTCGAAGGGCAAGTCGGCGCGCTTCGCCTCGATGCCGCGGTAGAAAGCGAGGAGCGGCGCGATGTCGGCGAAGACTTCGAGGTCGGTCGAGAGCGGCACGCCCCAGGCTTCGATGGCGCGCATGACGCCGTGCTGGGTGTCGGCGGGGAGCGCTGAAGTCTCGCCCCAGCCATGGGCGTAGAAGCGCAAGGGGCGGGCCTCGGTCACCGCCGGGTCCTTCTGGCGGAGCGAGCCGGCGGCGGCGTTGCGCGGATTGGCGAAGATCTTGCCGCCGGCTTCCTCTTGGCGCCGGTTCAAGGCGGCGAAATCGGCCTTCGACATGTAGACCTCGCCGCGGATCTCGAAGAGGTCGGGGGCGCCGGCCGGGAGACGCTGCGGGATGTCCCGAATGGTGCGCACGTTCGGCGTCACGTCCTCGCCGGTGGTGCCGTCGCCGCGGGTGGCGGCGAGGATGAGGGCTCCTTTCTCGTAGCGCAGCGAGCAGGACAGGCCGTCGATCTTCGGCTCGGCGGTGAGCGCCACCGACTCGTCCTCGGCGAGCTTCAGGAAACGGCGCACGCGGGCGACGAAGTCGGCCACCTCCTCGTCCGAAAAGGCGTTGTCGAGGCTGAGCATCGGCAGCGCGTGGCGGACCTTGGCAAGCGGTCCTTCCGGCGCTGCGCCGACCGCGCGCGACGGGCTGTCGGGCCGGACGAGGTGCGGGAAGCGCCGCTCCAGCTCCTGGTTGCGGCGGACGAGGGCGTCGTACTCCGCGTCGCCGATCTCCGGCGCGTCCTCCCCATGGTAGAGGCGGTTGTGGTGGGCGATCTCGGCCGCGAGCCGCGCCAGCTCGGCCGCCGCTTCGGCCTCGGTCACGCCAGCACCTCGGCGAGGAAGGCTTCGAGCGCGGTCCAGGAGCGGCGGTCGGCGGTGGCGTTGTATTGGACGCCCCGCTTGGGCTCGTTCGCCCCCGGATTGGTGAAGCCGTGCATCGTGCCCCCGTAGGCGTGGATCTGCCAGTCGGCGCCGGCGCGGGTCAGCTCGGCGGCGAGCGCTTCGACCGAGGCGGGTGGCGCCATCGGATCGTCCCAGCCGTGGAGGGCGAGTACCTTGGCGCGGATCGGCGTTCCTTCACGGTTCCCCGGCGGCGTGAACAGGCCGTGGAAGCTCGCGGCGCCCCTCACGTCCACGCCGGTGCGGGCGAGATCGAGCGCGCACAGCCCGCCGAAGCAATAGCCGATCGCCGCGACGCGTGACGGGTCGACCTCGGGCCGGGCGCGAAAGCTTTCGAGGACGGCGAGCAGGCGGTCCTGGAGAAAGGCGCGGTCCGCGAGCAGCGCGTTCATCTCCTCCCGGCACTCCTCGCGCGGCAGGCCGGTCTTGCCGTAGAGGTCAGCGACCATCGCCGTATAGCCAATGCCGGCAAGGCGGCGGGCAAAGCCGAGCTCGAGCTCCGAGCGGCCCATGATTGTGGGGAAAATGAGAACGGCCGGGGCGGGCGCCGTTCCCGCCCGCACGAGGAGCGCCTCCAGCGCGGCATCGGCGTGGCGCGTGGGGACGGGGCGACTGTCGCTCATGCCGCTCCCCTCGCCGGAGCGGGACCGCCGGTCAACTGTCGGGCTCCTTGTCTGGCTCGGCGACCCCTATACCCTTGAGGCGCTCGCGCAGCCCGTCGTCCCTATCGCCGAGATGCCAGGCGCCCATCCAGTAGAGCTTCGCCGACTTGTCGTCGCCGCGACCGTGGGAAAGGTCGCCGAGGACCCACAGAGCCACGCTGTTCGGACGCATCTCGAACGACTTCCTGGCGTCCGCGAAAGCGCCCGTCTCATTCCCCAGGTCGAACCGGATCGATGCGCGGGTGGCATAAGCGGCGAAGCTCGGCTTGAGCGCCAGCGACCGCTCGATCCGGCCCAGCGCTGCCTGCGCCCGACCGAACCGCGCGTAGAGGCCCGCGACGTTGAGCAGCCAGTCGGGATTTGAAGGGTCAATCGCGGCCGCTACCTCCGCATCCCGCAGCCACCGTTCCTCATCCTGCAGGCCCGCAGACCAGGCGACCGAGCGGTACGTCAGATATTCCGCCTTCTTCGCGGCGGTTCCCGCGGCGAAGAAGGCCGCTGTGCAGTCGCCGATCACTCCGGGGCCAGCGACGGCCGCCGTATCGAAGGCCTTCTTGCAGCGTTCCGCCGCGCCCGCCGATCCCGCGGTCTGCCAGTGGACGACGGCAGCGCGTTGGCGGTCGATGCGCTTCGCCAGCTTCGGGTCGTCCCTCCCTTTCGCGAGAGAGGCCGCAAGATCCGTCTCGCGCGCCGCTTCGTCGGATCGTCCCAGCCACAAGGCCCGCTCGGACTTCAGGAGATGCGCGTCCGGCGCCTTCGGGTCCAGCTCGACGATCCGGGCGGCGTCGCGATAGGCGCCCTCGAGATCGCCGGCCGCCAGCCGGGCGAAAGTGCGCTCCCTATAGGCCTCGATCGAGCTTGGCCGCACCGCAATCTCGCGGTCCAGGTCGCGCAGGGCCGCGGCGAAGTCGCCCATGTCGCTGAGCGCATAGCCCCGCTCGTGGCGCAGCTTGGGATTCTCGGGATCGAGCGCAATGGCACGGTCGAGATCGGCAACGGCGTCCCGCGGACGATGGAGGGCGTTGAGCGACCAGGCGCGCTGATAATAGAGTTCCGCTTTCGCTTTGGGATCGGCCGCGGCTGCGATCGACGCCTCGCAGGCTGCGGGCGAAACGCGGACCGAAGCGGGGGCGCAAGGGTCGCCCGCCGCGTCCGCCGGCGCGGCGGCAATGGCGAGGGCGAACGCCAGGATCATGCCGCCTCCAGCAGCCGCACCGCCTGGGCGCGCGCTTCGTCCGTGACCTGGGCGCCCGAGAGCATGCGGGCGATTTCCTCGCGGCGGCGCGTCTCGTCGAGCGCCTGGACGCTGGTGCGGGTGACGAGGCCGGCGTGGGTCTTCTCGATGAGTAGGTGGGTGCGGCCGCGGGCGGCGACCTGCGGGCTGTGGGTGACGACCAGCACCTGCGCGCCCTCCGCCAGGCGGTGGAGGCGCTCGCCGATCGCGGAGGCGACCGCGCCGCCGACGCCGCGGTCGATCTCGTCGAAGATCATCGTCCCCGCGCCGCCGCGCTCGGCAAGCGCGACCTTCAAGGCAAGAATGAAGCGCGAGAGCTCGCCGCCGCTGGCGATGCGCACGAGCGGGGCGAAGGCCGCGCCGGGATTGGTCGAGACCTCGAACTCGACGCGGTCTCGGCCGCGGGCGGACCATTGCGGCTCCGGGAGCGGATCGACGAGGGTGCGAAACCTCGCCGCGTCGAGCTTGAGCGGCGCGAGCTCGGCGGCAACGGCGGCGTCGAGCCGCGCTGCGGCGGCGGTGCGGGCGGCGGTGAGCGCAGCGGCGGCGCCTTCATAGGCGGAGCGGGTCTGCGCGACCCGCGCTTCGAGACGGGCGAGCCCTTCCTCGCCGGCGTCGATCGCGGCGAGGCGGGCGGCGAGCTCTTCGGCGAGGGCGGGGAGCGCGTCCGGATCGACCCGGTGCTTGCGGGCGACGGCGCGGATGTCGAACAGCCGCGTCTCCGCCTCTTCGAGCCGCTGCGGATCGAAAGCGAGGGCCTCGGCCGCGGCGGCGAGCCGGTCCTCGGCGTCGCCGGCCTCGATGAGCGCACGGTCGAGCGCGGCGAGCGCCTCCTCGAGCGTCGGGTGCTCGGGCGCGATCCGCTCGAGCCGCCGCGCCGCCTGGCGGAGCAAGGCGAAGCCGCCGTCGGAGCCTTCGAGAAGCTGGCCGACGGCGCCGATATCCTCGGCGAGACGGGCGCCCTTCTGCATCGTCGCGCGCAGTTCGGCGAGCGCCGCCTCCTCGCCGGCCTCAGGGGCAAGGCGGGAGAGCTCGGCGACGGCGTCGGCGAGCCATTCGCGGTCGCGGGTCGCCGTCTCGATCTGGTCGCGCGCGGCGCCGAGCGCGGCTTCCGCCTCGCCCCAGCCGCGGTAGGCGGCCTCGGCGGCGGCCGTGTCGATGCGGCCGAACGTGTCGAGAAGGGCGCGATGGCCGCGCGGGTTCAGGAGGCCGCGATCGTCGTGCTGGCCGTGGATCTCGATGAGCAGGGCGCCGAGGTCGCGCAGCAGGGCGACCGAGGCGGCCTGGTCGTTGACGAAGGCGCGGCTGCCGCCGTCGGACTTGACGATGCGGCGGATGACGAGCGGCTCGCCCGGCGCGCTGTCGAGGCCGTTCTCGCCCAGCAGGGAACCCGCCGGGTGGTGCGCCGGGAGCTCGAAGGCGACCGTCACCACGGCCTGGGGCTGGCCCTGCCGGACGAGGCCGCTGTCGGCCCGGGTGCCGAGCGCAAGGCCGAGGGCGTCGAGGAGGATCGACTTGCCGGCGCCGGTCTCGCCGGTGAGGACGCCGAGGCCGGGGCCGAATTCGAGGTCGAGGCTCTCGATCAGCACCACGTCGCGGATGGAGAGGCCGGTCAGCATCGAGGGCGTTTGTGCCACCCTCCGGCGCGCCGGATCAAGGCTGCGGCGTCGGGTTCGGCGTCGGCTGCTGCGGGGCGGGCGCCGGGGCGGCCGCGGGAGTCGCCGGAGCGGCGGCGGGAACGACCGGATTGCCCGGGTGGCGCTGCACCAGGTCGTAGGCGCGCTGGTACCATTTGCTGCCGCGATAATTGGCGCTGAGGATCGCGGCTGACTTGCGCGCTTCCTCCGGCACGCCGAGCGCCAGATAGCATTCGGTGAGCCGCATCAGCGCTTCGGGCGTGTGGCTGGTGGTCTGATATTCGTCGACGACGGCGCGGAAGCGCGAGACGGCGGCGAGCCACTGCCCGCGCCGCTCGTAGAATCGGCCGACCTCCATCTCCTTGCCGGCAAGGTGGTCGCGCACCAGGTCGATCTTGAGGCGGGCGTCGGCGGCGTAGCGCGTATCGGGATAGCGGCGGACGAGCTCGCCGAGCGCGTCGAGCGCCTGCTTGGTCGAGGTCTGGTCGCGCTCGACGTCGGTGATCTGCTCGTAGGCGTTGAGGGCGATCAGGTAATAAGCGTAGGGCGCGTCGCGGTTGCCCGGGTGGATCGAGAGGAAGCGCCGGGCGGATTCGGTCGACTTGGTGTAATCGCGGGCGGCGTAATAGCTGAACGCGCTCATCAGCTGCGCGCGGCGCGCCCAGATCGAATAGGGATGCTGGCGCTCGACCTCGTCGAAGATCGCAGCCGCCGCGGCGTAGCTGCCCTGATCGAGCTGCTGGCGGGCCAGATTGTAGAGGGTGGCGACGTCGCGGGCGACATATTGCGTGTCGGCGCGGGTATGCTTGCCGCGGCCGGCGCAGGCGGGAAGCGCGAGGACCGCGCCGATAAGGATTGCGGCGGCGATCGGGCGGGTGAAGCTACGGGGCATGGACGGCTTCTTAGCGAAGGGTTGGGACGAGGCCAAGCGGAGAGACGGGCCGCTTCGCCCGCTGCTTCGGGGGCGCGCGATGAACGGCGGTTTAATGACTTCGCGCTAGGGAGGAGGGCGATGCTGCGCGTGCTGACTCTCGCGACCCTCTTCCCCGACGCGGGGCGGCCGGATTTCGGCCGCTTCGTGCTGCGCCAGACGCAGGCGCTGGCGGCGCGGCCGGGCGTCGAGGTGGAGGTCGTCGCGCCGGTCGGGCTGCCGCCCTGGCCGCTTTCGCGCCATCGCTATTATGCCGGTCGGGCCGCGCTGCCGGGGCGGGAGCGGTTCGAGGGGCTGAGCGTCCACCGCCCGCGCTTCCGGGTGTGGCCGCGGGTCGGCGAGGCGGGCGCGGGGCGCCGCCTGGCCGCGGCCGTCCTGCCGCTGGCGGAGGCGCTGCGGCCGGACGTGATCGACGCCGAATTCTTCTGGCCCGACGGGGTGGCGGCGATGCACGTCGCCCGGGCGCTCGGCATCCCCTTCTCAGTGAAGGCCCGGGGGAGCGACATCGCTTATTGGGGCGGGCGGCCGAAGGTCCTCGCGCAGATGCTGGCCGCGGCCGAGGCGGCGGGCGGTCTCCTCGCGGTCAGCGCCGCGCTCAGGCGCGACATGGCGGCGCTGGGCATGGCCGAGGGAAAGATCGCGGTCCATCATACGGGCATCGACCTCGACCGCTTTCGCCCCGGCGACAAGGCGGCGGCGAAGGCGGCGCTGGGGGTCGCGGGGCCACTCCTCCTCAGCGTCGGTGCGCTGGTGCCGGTGAAGGGGCAGGCGCTGGCCATCGCGGCGCTCCCGCATTTGCCGGAGGCGACCTTGATCCTCGCCGGCGAGGGTCCCGAGCGGGCGCGGCTGGAGGCGGAGGCGCGGCGCCTGCGGGTCGCGGATCGGACCCGTTTCGCCGGGGCCGTGCCGCACGGCGCCCTCCCCGCGCTCCTCCATGCCGCCGACGCGATGGTACTTCCCTCCGAGCGCGAGGGGCTGGCCAACGCCTGGGTCGAGGCGATGGCGTGCGGGGTGCCGCTCGTCGTTCCCGACGTGGGGGGCGCGCGCGAGGTGCTCGACCGCCCCGAGGCCGGCCGGATCGCGGCGCGCGACCCGGCCGCCATCGCTGCCGCCGTGCGGGAACTGCTGGCGGCGCCGCCGGAGCCGGAGCGGGTGCGCGCGGCGGCGGCGCGGTTCAGCTGGAAGGCGAACGGCGCGGCGCTGCACGCGCATCTCGCGCGCATCGCCGGCCGTCCGGGCTGAGGTGGCGCACCGCTACTTGGCGAGGCCCTTCGCGGTGTTGAGATGCGCGGTGACGGTCGGGATCATCTTCGTCGCCAGCGCCTTGAGCTGCGGGACGTCGCCGCTCGCCGAATAACCCTTGAGCGTGTCGAGCGTCTTCTGGTGGGCCGCGACCTGGGCATCCGCATAGGCCTTGTCGAAGTCGGCGCCCGTCTTGCCCTTGAGCGCATCGAGCTGCTGCTGCTGATCGGGCGTCAGCGCCGGATCGGGCGTGATCGCGGGCTTGGCCGAGGCCGCGGCCGCCTTCAAGGAGGCGGTCGAGGCGGTATGCGCCTCGATCATGTGGCTGGCGAAGGTCTTGACCGCCGGCGACTTCGCGGAAGTCTTGGCGAGCTGCGAGGACGCGATCTCGAACGCGTCGCTGGCCGCGGCGGCGTTGGCGAAGGCCTGGCCCCCGCTCGCCGCGGTGGCGGTGTTGCCCGCGGTGTTGCCGGCGCCGACATTGGCGCCGCTCATGCCCATGTCGTCGACGTTCGCGGTGGCGGTGGCGTCGCCGCCGTTCGCCGTAGCGGTGTCGTCCGACTTGTGGCCGCAGGCGCCGAGCGCCAGCGTCGCCGCCGACAGCAGAATAAGAGTGGATTGCCGCATCGAGTCTCTCCTCAAGGCGCGCCGCCGGGCGCGCTCCCGCCACAACCGCCGGGCATCGGCGGCGTTCCGTCCGCCGCCGCGCCCGCTTCGCCGAACGGCGGGACCCTTGCACCCGCCGGGCCGTTCAGGGGCAGCCGCCGAAAGGGCGGCGTTTGCGTCTCAAGGAGGTTGCGTTGGGCATTTTCGGCAGCATCATGAACAAGATATTCCACCACGGCGGCGACCAGGCCACAGCCGCGCCGGCCCCGCAGGCGCAGGCGGCGCCCGCCCCTGATTCCGGCGGCGACACCGCAGTTGCCGAGGCGCCCGCGCAGCAGCAGGTCGACGTCGGCGCCGTGCTCGCCGAGATGGCCGCGACCAAGGGCGGCGGCGGGAACTACCAAAGTTCGATCGTCGACCTTCTGAAGCTGCTCGACCTCGATTCGAGCCTCGCCGCGCGCAAGCAGCTTGCCGACGAGCTCGGCGTCCATGCCGGCGAGGCCGGCAGCGCCGAGGAGAATATCGCTCTCCACCGCGCGGTGATGGACAAGCTCGCCGAGAATGGCGGCGTCGTGCCGGACAGCCTCAGGAACTGAGCCGGGCGGCAGTCCTGTTCCCTCTCCCCCCGGGAGAGGGCCAGGACCCCGATCTAGCCGAGCGGCATCAGCGCGGCAGCGATCCAGCGGCCCTCGCCGCGGAGCAGGCCCCAGGTGCGGGCAGCGGCGCGGCTGTCCATCGCCTCGACGCCGATGCCCCGCGCCTCGAGCGCGCGGACCAGCGGTCGGGGCGGCTGGGCGAGCGTCGGGCCGGTGCCGAGCAGGAGGAATTCGGGCGGCCGCTCCAGCGCCAGCAGCGGGGCAAGGTCGTCGAGGCTCAGCTCGGCGGCGGCGGGCGGCGACCAGGCTGCGGCGCTCGCCGGCGTCAGCAGGACCGCCGCATAGACGCGACCGTCGACGGAGAAGCCGGCGCCGGAGAAGCCCTGGACGATCGGCCCGGGCGGCGCCTCTTCCGGGATCAGCCGCGCCATCTGCGGCGCCTCACGGCTCTTCGCTGGTGATCCGCTCGGCGCCGGTCGCCACGCTCTTCGCCCGCGGCGCCGGAGTGCCCGGCTGGGGCTTGAGACCGAGCGTGATGAGCAGCGACGAGGAAACGTAGATCGACGAATAGGTGCCGACGATGACGCCGAGGATCATGGCCGCCGTGAAGCCGCGCAGCACGTGGCCGCCGAAGATGAGCAGCGAGCCCAGCGCCAGCAGCACGGTCAGCGAGGTCATGACGGTGCGCGGCAGGGTCTCGTTCACCGAGAGGTCGACGATGCCGCGCATGTCCATCTGGCGGTATTTGCGCATGTTCTCGCGGATGCGGTCGTCGATGACGATCTTGTCGTTGATCGAATAGCCGACGATGGTCAGCACCGCGGCGACGATGGTGAGGTCGAACTCGAGCCGCGTCACAGCGAAGAAGCCCAGGGTCATCAGCACGTCGTGGCCGATCGCGACGAAGGTCGAGAGGCCGAACTGCCACTCGAAGCGGAACCAGCCGAACAAGGCGATGGCGAAGACGGCGAGCAGCACGGCGAGGATGCCGTTGCGGATCAGCTCGTCCGAGACCTTGCCTGAGACGCTGTCGGTCTTGCCGAAATGAACGCCGGGAAACTGGGCGGCCACCGCGCCCTGAACCTGGCTGACCACCCTGTTGGTCGCGCCCGGATCGCTGCTCTTGGGCGGCGGCACGCGGATCGAGACGGTCTTGGGATTGTCGGCATATTGGGTGATGTTGGCCTCGCCCTGGTTCAGGCGATCGACCACCGCGCGCAGGTCGTCCACCTTGGGCGGCTGCGGGAAGGTCGCCTCGATGGAGAGGCCGCCGACGAAGTCCACGCCGAGCTCGAGCCCGCGGGTGACGGTGGCGAAGACGGCGATGACGGTCAGCAGCGCGGTCAGGCCGAACGCCCAGCCGCGCAGGGCGACGAAGCCGATGTTGGTGTTGTCCGGGACGAGCTTCAGGAGGCGCATGGGTCGATCCCGATCAGATGTGCAGCGTGGCGGGACGATGCCGCTTGATGTAGCCCGCGGTCAGCATCCGGGTGAAGGTGACGGCGGTGAACACCGACGTGATGATGCCGATCAGCAGCACCACCGCGAAGCCCTTGATCGGCCCCGAGCCGAGCAGCAGCATGATCACGCCGGAGATGGCGTGGGTCGCGTTCGCCTCGAAGATGGTGCGGCTCGCCTCCTTATAGCCGAGCTCCACCGCCATCACGACGTTGCGCCCGCGCCGCAATTCCTCGCGGATGCGCTCGTTGATGAGCACGTTGGCGTCGACCGCGGTGCCGATGGTGAGCACGAAGCCGGCGATGCCGGGAAGGGTCAGGGTGCCGTTCAGCATCGCCATCACCGCGAGGATGACGAAAATGTTCAGGATCACCGCGATGTTCGCATAGACGCCGAAGCGGCCATAGGTCAGCAGCATGAAGACGACGATCGCCACCGAGGCGATGATCGAGGCGGTGACGCCGGCATGGATCGAATCCTGGCCGAGCGAGGCGGAGACGGTGCGCTCCTCGACGACCTTGAGCGTCACCGGCAGCGCTCCCGACTGCAGCGCGATGGCGAGCTGCTGGGCGGCTTCGACCGTGAAGCTGCCCGTGATCTGGCCGGTACCGCCCAGAATCGGGGATTCGATGACCGGAGCCGAAATGACCACATTGTCGAGGACGATCGCGAAGCGCTTGTTGACATTGTCGCGGGTTACCTGCGCGAAGCGTTTGCCGCCCTCGCCGTTGAAATTCATGTTGACGGCGGGCCTGCCGTTGGAGTCGTAGCCCTGACTGGCGCCGGTCAACTGCGAGCCAGTGATGATGGCCCGCCGCTGAAGCGCGATCGGCGCGCCGTTTTCGTAGCGCAGTACCTGGCTGCCAATCGGGGCGCGACCGGCCTTCAAATCCTCGGCACTTACGCTCTCGTCGACGAGCTTGAACTCGAGCTTGGCCGTCCTGCCGATCAGCGCCTTGAGGGCGGCCGGATTCTGAAAGCCGGGCACCTCGACGAGGATGCGCTGCGCGCCCTGGCGCTGGATGCTGGGCTCGCGGGTGCCGAGCGCGTCGATGCGCTTCCTGACGACGGTGGTGGCGCCGTCCATCGCCTCGTTGATGAAGCTGGTGAGGCCGGCCTTGGTCGGCGTCATGACGATGCGGCTGCCGTCGATCACCCGCACGTCCCAGTCGCGCTGGCCGCTGCTGCCGACGCCGTTGGTCTGGCGGCGCGCGACCTCCATCGCCGCGTCGACCTTGGTCGCGTCGCGGACGAGGAAGCTCAGCTGGCCGTTGGTCGTCGAGACGTCGCCGACGTCGATCGGCGGCGTCTCGCGCTTCAGCGCGGAGAGCATCGTGTCCTCCATCGCCGCGACGCGGCTCTTGGCGACGTCGTCGACGTCGGCCTCGAGGAGGATGTGGCTGCCGCCCGAGAGATCGAGGCCGAGGCTGATGCGCGGGAAGCCGCCCATGCCGATCTGCTTGGAATAGGTCTCGCCGATCAGGCTGGGGACGGCGAGCAGCACGCCGAGCAGCAAAGCGGCCCAGATGGCGATTCGCTTCCAGCGCGGAAAATCGAGCATGTCAGTCGTTCGCCGGCTTGGCGTTCAGGGGCCGGACGTCGGCCAGGGTGGCGCGCACCACCTTGATGCGGACGCCCTGCGCGATCTCGATCTCGACCTCGGCCTCGTCGACCTTGGTGACCTTGCCGACGATGCCGCCGCCGGTCACGACCGTGTCGTTGCGCTTCACGTCGGCGACCTTGCGGCGGAGCGCCTTCACCTGCTGCTGCTGCGGGCGCAGCACGAGCAGGTACATGATGACGAAAACGAGCAGCAGCGGCGCGAAGCCGATGAGGCTGTCCATTCCGGACGTTGCGCCGCTGGCGGCGGGGGAGGCTTGCATCTGCGATATACCTGATGGCGGCCCGCGCGGCGGCGGGGCCGGGAAAGCGGCGCGACTATCACGCGCGAGGCCGAAAGCGCAAGGCGAAGTGGCGCAAGGGGCGCCGGATCAGCCCCCGGGCGGGAGGATGAGCAAGGTCGAGCTGCCGTGGGCGAGCACCTTTCCCTCGCCGTCGAGGAGCCGCGCCTCCGCCGTGGCGACGCGGCGGCCGCGGGTGACGACCCGCCCCTCGCAGCGCACCGGCCCGCCGTCGGGCCGGATGGCGCGGGTGAAGTTCACCTTCGTCTCGAGCGTCGTATAGCCGGTGCCGGCGGGAAGCTCGGTGTGGACGGCGCAGCCGGCGGCGCTGTCGATCAAGGCCAGCGCCCAGCCGCCATGGACGGTGCCGAGCGGGTTGAGCAGGGCCTCGGACGGCGTCGCCTCGAACAGCGCGAAGCCCGGCTCGGCCTGGACGAGGGCGAAACCCAGAGTGCGGCCCATCGGCGGCGCCGGCGCCGCGCCCGCGATGATCGCGCGCAGCAGATCGAGGCCGGACCGGCCCGCAACTTCCTGTGGGCTCGCCGCGCCCGTCCCGCGCTCGCCGGGCATCTGCTCCTCCTCGATGCGTTGCAAAAAGAAACTAGCCAGGCCGCGGTCCAAGTCAAGCCGCTTGCCTTGGCGGACGGGCGGCTCTACAGCGCCGGCCTTCGCAAGCGGCCCCGCGACGGGCCGAAGCGGCATCCGGTCGGGGCGTAGCGCAGCCTGGTAGCGCATCACACTGGGGGTGTGGGGGTCGCTGGTTCGAATCCAGTCGCCCCGACCATCATGCGACGGAGGCCCCTTACTCCGCCACCACCGCCCCGTCCCGGATCGATTCGTTCATGAAGCGGGTCACCGCCTCGAGCTGGCGGCGGACGAGCGACAAGGCGGTGTCGTCGTTGACGCGCTCGGGCGGGAGGGCGATCTCGCCGGCTTCGGTGCGGATGAGGGCGCCTTCCTCCATCAGCCGGCGCACGCGGCGGCGGACGGTCTCGCGGTTGATGCCGGTGGCCGCCGCGATCGAGCTGACGTTGCAGCCCTGAAGGCGCGAGAGCGGCAGATATTCCTCGAGCGAGCGCTGCGTCTCGGTGAGGCCGGCGCGGATCAGCTTCTCCGACGTGATCGCGATCACCGCGACGATGATGAGCGCGTTGTCGGCGTCGTAGCGGCCGAGCCGCCACACCTCCATCAGCCGGGTCAGCAGGGTCGCGAGGCGGATGCCGGTGACCCGGCTGTTGCGGTCCGCGCCGGCGGGATCGATCAGCAGCTGCATGGCCGGCCCCGCCGCGTCGGCCGCGCGGGGGCCAAGCGGGCCCGCCGGCGTCTCCGGCGGCGGACCCGGCCCCTCGGCTCGTGGGGGATCCCGAGCGGCCCGGTTGCCGTACGGGAATCGCCCGCGCTCGCGAGCGTGGCGGTGCACATTTCGTGCGCTCTGCGCCCGCCGCGGGCGCGCCGCAAGCGCTGAAAAGTGTTCCGGCTTGCCTTCGGCCGGGCGGCGAGTCAGAAAGCCGGGGGGAGGAAACAGCCAATGTGGACGAAAATTGCTCTCGCGGCCGCGCTCGCCGCCACCGCCAGCCCGGCGCTCGCGATCAACTGGACCTATATCGGCAAGAACACCTACGGCAGCGTCTACGAGGTGGATTCGGACAGCGTAACCCGCGCCGGCAGCGTCGTCACCTTCCACCTGCGCGTGCGCTACGGCCCGGACGGTCCGAAGGGCGAGGCGGACGGCTATGTCGCCACGCGCCGCGCCAATTGCGCCGACCGTTCGTACAGCGACCTCACCACCGACTATATGAAGGACGGCCGGGTGCTGCGCACGAGCGGCGCCGAGGAGACGCGCACAGCCAATCCGGAGTCGATCGCCGGCGAAGTGCTGAAGCGGGTCTGCGGCGGCTGAGCCGGCGCCGGGGCCTCAGGCCTCGGCTTCCCGTTCCGCGGGCCGCGCCTCGGCGTTGAGCACGGCCGTGTAGAGCTTGCCGATGCCGATCAGGGCGATGCCGAGGCCGAGGAACGAGAGGATGCGCAGCACGCCCTCGAGCTTCGAGGCGTCGACCAGGAACACCTTGGCGGCCGTGGCGCTGAGCAGGACGAGGCCGGCGAGGCGCACTGCCTTGTCGGGTATGCGCATCCCGGCGGCGAGCAGGCCGATCGAAAGCAGCAGGGCGGCCAGTGAGTAGGCGTAGGATTCGCTTGCCGTGACGCCCGGCGTGCTGAGGGTCGTGCCGTGGAAGCCCTGCCGCACGAGGAGCAGGGTGCCGGCCACCAGCGCCGCCAGGGCGAGAAGGAGCCAGAGGCCGGAGCGCGCCTTGCCGGTCGCGCCCTGCCGCGCGCGATAGAGCCAGAAGGCGCTGAGGATGTAGGCGGGCAAGAGCAGGTTGGCGACCGGCCAGCCGCCAACGCGGAAATCCACCAGCAGCGGCGTCGCGACGAGGAGGTCGAACCAGGCGAAGCGGGCGGCGGCGAGCGCGGTGAGGCCGGTGCCGAGGGCGCGGCGCTGCGGGTCGTCGAGGCCGCGCAGCGGGATACGGCCGCCGCAGGTCAGCCAGCCGAGCGCGAACAGGAATTGGGTGATGAGCACCCGCTCGGCGAAGCCGCGGGCGAGATATTCCTCATCGCTCGAGAGGCCCCAGGCCTGCTTGAACAGGACGTACAGCCCCGCGACGACAAGGCCGACGGCGGTGGCCGGCAGCGCCAGCGCGAGGCGCGGCAGGCGGCGCGGCGCGATCCGCCAGAGGAGGACGAGGAGGCCGGCGGGGAGGAGCAGCGTCTCCAATGCCCTGAGCGCCGGCGGCAGGCGGATGGCGAGCACGCCCTCTCCCACCAATGCCGGCAGCAGCGCGTCCCACAGCTTCGGCACGAGGAGGACGCTGGCGCAGGCGGCGAGCGCGCCGGCGGCGTAGGCGAGGAGGGTCAGCTCCCGGTCGGCGAGGCGCGCCGCGGCGAAGGCGGCGGCAATGCCGAGGACGAGCCAGGCGGCGGGAAGGAAGGTCTCCGGGACAGTGTCGTAGGCGGCGACGCCGAGCAGGAGCAAGGCGGTCGCGGCGGCGAGGAGGCGCGGGCGGTCGGCCTCCCCGGCGCGGGCGCGCAGGGCGGCGAGCGCCAGCGGGCCGAGCGCGGCGGCGGCCAGGACTAGCCCCCATTGCGAAGGCGTCAGCAGCGGACCGGGGTCGAGCAGCCGCAGCACGAGCGCCGGCCCGGCGAAGGCCGCGGCTCCGACCGCCGTCCACAACAGCGCTTCGCCGGGGCGGCGCAGCAATGCGGCCGCGGCGCCCGCGGCGAAGAGGAGGGCGATGCCGGCGCCGAGGGCGAGGAGATGCGCCGCGGCCGGCGGAAAGGCCTTGATCGCGAGCAGGACCAGAGCCGCGGCGAGCGCCACCGCCGGGATCGGCCGGTATTCGGCGGCGCGGCCGGCGAGGTAGAAGGAAGCGAGCGACAGGAGCGCGAACAGGCCCCAGGCGGAAAGGCCGAGATCGCTGCGCCCGACCAGCACGGCGAGCTGGAGGACGCCGAGCGCCGCCGGCCGCAGGACGACGAGCTGGCGCCCCTCCCCCGGCTGCGGCAGCGACGCGCCCACGGCCAGGACGAGGACGAACAGGCCGGTGGCGAGCGCGTCGTCCGGCGCGGAGAAGAGCAAGGCGGCGGACCAGCCGAAGCTGAGCAGTGCGGCCGCGGCGGCGAGCCAGGTCCAGCCGCGGCGAGCGGCGAGGCCGAAGAGGGCGGCGTCGAGCAGGCCGAGATAGAAGAGCAAGGGGATGATCTGGCCGTGCCGCTCGCCGACGAGAAGCGGCGTCGCGAAGCCGCCGGCAAGGCCCATGACGGCGGTCGGCGCGCCGTGGCGGAGCGAGAGGACGAGGGCGAGACCGGTGATCGCGACCATCAGCACCATCGCCGTGCCGTGGCCGTAGAGATGGTGGAGGACGAGGCTGCCATAGGCCGCGGCGTAGAGGACGAAGATGCCGGCGCCGGCGAGCGACTGTCCGACGCGCGGATCTGGCAGCGCGCCGGGGCGGCGCTGCGCCCATTCGGCGAGGCCGATGAGGAGCAGGCCGAACAGGGCCGCGAACGCCATCTGCACCGGCGGGCTGATCAGCCCGACCTGGATCGAGAAACGGACGAGGAAGATGCCCGCCACCGCCAGCGCGATGCCGCCGGCCCAGATGAGAAGGCGGCCGCCGACATAGCGCTCGAACAAGGCGCCGAGCGTCTCGCGGATCGGCGCCGCTTGGTCCTCGGGCTTCGGTTCCTCCGCAGCCGGCGAGAGCAGCGCCGCGGCGGGAGACGGGACACCGGGTGCGGCGACGGCGGGTTCGGCGGGCGGCCTTTCGGCGACCCGCACCGCGACCGGCTCCTGCGCCTGCAACGCGTCGAGCTCGCGTCTCAGCGCCAACACGCGCGCGTCGAGGCGAACGTAGCCGACGGTCAACCCGAGCACGAGGAGGAGAAGGAGAAGCTCCATCCCCGCGAGACCTAGCGCGAGTCTTCCCGCGTCGCCAGAAACCGTTTGGCGTTATTATATTTGACGTACCCACCCCTGCCATGACGTGCTATCCAAGGCCGACTCAGGAGGCCGCAGATGGCGTGGGCAATACCGGAACATAAGCCTGAAGAGGTCAACGCTGCTGGTCGAGCGCTCGGAAAGATGGAGTTCCCGGTCACGGCCATAGAGGGCCTCGACGCGCTCGCGGTGATAAACAACTGGCGTGCCGCACACGCCTATCCTCTGAATACGTTCCAGATCACTCTTCGCCATCGCGCACGCAAGATCGAGCGTAACGTCATCATTGCTCAACGCGAAAAGCGACTCGACTCGATACACAGAAAGCTGGTGGCGAAGCCGACCATGCGCATGACGCAAATGCAGGATATTGCAGGATGTCGCGCCGTATTTACTCGCTTAGCGCAGGTCTATCGCCTTGCAGAGGCGTACAAGAGCGGAAAATTCGATCACAAGTTCAGGAATGAGAAGGACTACATAGCGAATCCTAAGCCAGACGGCTATCGCTCCTACCACTTGGTCTACGAATACGTTGGAGCCGGGCCCACCAAGCCATACAGCGGTCTCCGCGTCGAAATCCAAATTCGGACTCAGCTTCAACATGCTTGGGCCACGGCTGTGGAAGCGGTGGGGATTTTTACTAGGCAAGCCCTGAAATCTAATCAAGGAAACGAGGACTGGCTCCGGTTTTTCGCCCTTATGAGTTCAGCCATCGCAGCCATGGAGCGCACGCCTTGCGTTCCGGAAACTCCGTCCCGCAAGCGTGAACTTGTGGCCGAAATCCAAGCCCTAACGGATAAACTACGCGCCAAGGATATGCTGAAGGCGTACAATACTACCTTAGAAACTCTCGGCTCCGCTAAGGACGCAAAGTATTTCATTGTGCAGCTCGACCCAGAGATTGGCCGTGTGACCGTTCGAAGATATAAGGCAAAGGAGTCAGCTGAGGCGAACCGAGTCTACACGGAGCTAGAAAGTCGTATTCCAGACGACTCTCGCGAGCAGGTTGTTCTGGTGTCCGTGGCTGACATCAACGCGCTAAAGCGAGCCTACCCAAACTACTTCTTAGACACGGCGCTTTTCTCTCGCCTCGTCGAGCGCGTTCTCAGGTCGGATTTTCAGGATCCGATTCCCCTTCAAACCATCCCTCACGTAGGCGAGCTACCCCCTGCATAGCCCGCTCCATGCTAGCATCGGCCTCGGTGGGGCTTAGTTCGCCAGCGGCGATCATCTCGCGCACAGCGGCTTCGAACCTTGCGGCCTGCTCCTCCGGCGTCTCTCTGTGTTTCTTCTTCGGCATCATGCGATCCCGTTAGCCGGAGTGTAGGTGAGGCGCCTACCGACGACGCCGCGCAGAAGAACATCTGCGCGGGCGCGGTCGTCAACCCCGTTGGCCTCGCGGTTGGTGTAGCGGAAATCAAACTCGGCGAGATAGCGATGAAGGTGCTTCTTCGCGCAATGCTGGTAGATGCCCCGCATGCCGCGCTTGAAGATGCTGAAATAGCCTTCGATGGTGTTGGTGTGGACGTGGCCGCGCACATACTCGTCAGCGCGGTGGCTCACGCTCTCGTGGCTCGCGAAGGCGCGGGAGAAGGGGAGATAGACGGCGCTCTCGTCCGTCACCAGCTTGGCCTCACGGGAGAGGTTGTGGAATAGCTGCGGCGCGATATCGGCGGCGCTCACCTTGTCCACGACCATGGCGCGGCTGCGGCCGGTGGAGCGATCGACCAGCGCCAGCACCTTCATCTTGTGCTGGTAGCCGTGCTTCTTCTCAGTGCCCGGCTCGCGGCCAATGTAGGTCTCGTCGACTTCGACGATGCCGCCACCCTCACCGAAGAAGCCGGGATCGTTGGAACACATGGCCTCGCGGATGCGGTGCGACATGAACCAGGCAGTCTTGAGGGTGACGCCAAGGGTGCGGTGAAGCTGGTTCGAGCTGATGCCCTTCTTCGAGCCGGCAATGAGATACATCGCCTGAAGCCACACGTTCAGGGGCACGTGTGACGCTTCGAAGATGGTGCCGATCTTCACGGTGAAGGGCTTGCGGCACTGGTAGCACTTGTAGGTGCCGATGCGGGTGCTCTTGCCGCCCATCTTGCCGATGCGCTCTACGCCGCCACAGTGCGGGCACACGGGGCCTTCCGGCCAGATACGCGCCTCGACGTAGGCGTAGGCCGCTTCTTCGTTGTGGAAGTGGGGGGCTGAGAGGTCGGAAGGCATTGGTCGTCTCCTGTTAGAGACAGCCCTACGCCCTCAAGGTGGGTACGTCAAGTATAATAACGCCAACCGTTTTCCTACACCTATGTGTTCGTGATATGTTCGCACTACCGGCGAATCGAGGGGAGGTCCGACGGCGATCTCAACAGCCAGGGAGAGACAGGCATGTCGTTCAAATCTTTGTTGAAGGCCATTGGCAAGGCGCTGCCGGCGATCGTCGCCAACGCGCCAGCGCTGATCGGCGCCTTCAAGGACGTGAAGCAGGCCGTGAAGACGCCGAAGACGCCGGCGGCCTGACGCGGGCGCGGCCTTTCGTCGCTGTGGCGAGAGGCCGCGTTCTCGGGCATGCAGCGCGGCGAGGGAGAGGCGGCATGAAGGCACAGCGGCTCGAGGCGTTCACCGACGGAGTGCTCGCCATCGTCATCACCATCACTGTGCTGGAGATGAAGGTGCCGTCCGCCGCGACGCCGGCGGCGCTCGCCGCCACCGCCCCAGTGCTCCTCGCTTACGCGCTTAGCTACATCAATGTCGGCATCTTCTGGGCCAACCACCACCATATGATGCAGGCGACGGAGCACATCCGCGGCCCGGTCCTGTGGGCGAATCTCGCCTTGCTCTTCTGGCTGTCTCTGATCCCGTTCGTCATCCGCTGGATCGACGAGCAGGGCCTCGCGCCGCTTCCCACCGCCGCCTACGGCTTCATCCTGCTGATGGCGGCGCTCTGCTACTCGCTCACTGAAAAGGCGATCATCGCCAGCGCGCCGGGGCGCTCGCTCCTTGCCGAGGCGGTCGCCGCCGACCCCAAGGAATGGATTTCCGGCCTGCTCTATTTCGCCGGCACCGGCCTCGCCTTCGCCTGGCCGCCCGCCGCGATCGGCTGCTATCTTGCGGTCGCGGCGATGTGGCTGGTCCCGGACCGGCGCATCGAGCGCAGGCTTACACAGCGCTGATCCGGTGCGTTGCAGCGGCGGCCGCGCCGCACCACATTCCCGGCAAGAGACGAGCGGGAGTTCAGACATGGAAAGCTGGCACGGCACGACGATCCTGGGCGTGCGCAAGAACGGCAAGGCGGTGATCGCCGGCGACGGCCAGGTCACCCTGGGCCAGACGGTGATCAAGCCCAATGCGCGCAAGGTGCGGCGGCTCGGCGACGGGAGCGTCGTCGGCGGCTTCGCGGGAGCTACGGCCGACGCCTTCACCCTGTTCGAGCGACTGGAGCGCAAGCTGGAGCAGCATCACGGCCAGCTGATGCGGGCGGCGGTCGAGCTCGCCAAGGACTGGCGCACCGATAAATATCTGAGGAACCTCGAGGCGATGATGATCGTCGCCGACAAGGACGTGACCCTGGTCCTCACCGGCAACGGCGACGTGCTCGAGCCCGCGGCCGGCGTCGCCGCGATCGGCTCCGGCGGCAATTACGCCCTCGCCGCCGCCACGGCCCTCTACGATTATGAGGAGGACGCCGAGGCGATGGCCCGCAAGGCGATGGCCATCGCCGCCGACATTTGCGTCTACACCAACGGCAACCTCACCGTGGAGACGATCGGGGGATAGGGCGCCGGCCGCGCTTGAACTGCCTCGCCGCCGGTCCAATCTCTGAGACACGATGAACTACCAGACCTCCTTCCCGGCGACGGACCGGGACCAGCCGAAAGCGCCAGGATCGATGCAGGACAGCCTCACCCCCAAGGCGGTGGTCGCCGCGCTCGATGCGCATATCGTCGGCCAGCAGGACGCGAAGCGCGCCGTCGCGGTGGCGCTCAGGAACCGCTGGCGGCGCCAGCGCCTGTCCGACGCCCTGCGCGATGAGGTGACGCCCAAGAACATCCTGATGATCGGTCCGACGGGCTGCGGCAAGACGGAGATCAGCCGGCGCCTCGCCAGGCTCGCCGACGCGCCGTTCGTCAAGGTCGAGGCGACGAAGTTCACCGAGGTCGGCTATGTCGGCCGGGACGTCGAGCAGATCGCCCGCGACCTGGTCGAGGAGGCGGTGCGGCTCGAGAAGGAGCGGCGGCGCATCGCGGTGAAGGACGCGGCCGAGGAAGCGGCGATGGACCGGCTGCTCGAGGCGCTGACCGGGAAAGGCGCGAGCGAGGCGACGCGCGAGAGCTTCCGCCAGCGCTTCCGCGACGGCCATCTCGACGGCGCGGAGGTCGAGATCGACGTCACCGAGGCGCCGGCGGCGCCGTTCGAGATACCCGGCATGGGCGGCCAGGTCGGCATGATCAACCTCTCCGACATGATGGCAAAGGCGATGGGCCAGCAGCCGAGGAAGCGCCGCCGCCTGAAGGTTCGCGAGGCGTGGAACCGGCTCGTCGAGGAGGAGGCGGACAAGCGCCTCGACCAGGACGACGTGACCCGCACCGCGCTCGCCGACGCCGAGGCAAACGGCATCGTCTTCCTCGACGAGATCGACAAGATCGCCGTCTCCGACGTGCGCGGCGGCTCGGTCAGCCGCGAAGGCGTGCAGCGCGACCTGCTGCCTCTGATCGAGGGCACGACGGTCGCGACCAAATACGGGCCGATGAAGACCGACCACATCCTTTTCATCGCAAGCGGCGCCTTCCACGTCGCCAAGCCCTCGGACCTGCTGCCGGAGTTGCAGGGGCGCCTGCCCATCCGGGTGGAGCTGAAGGCGCTGACCGAGGAGGATTTCGTGCGCATCCTCTCCGACACGCGGGCCAGCCTCACCGAGCAATATCGCGCCCTCATCGCCACCGAAGGAGTCGAAGTCACCTTCACCGACGACGGCATCCGCGCGATCGCGAGGATCGCGGCGGAGGTGAACGGGCAGGTCGAGAATATCGGCGCCCGCCGCCTGCAGACGGTGATGGAGAAACTGCTCGAGGACGTGAGTTTCGAGGCCGCCGAGCGCGCCGGCGACACGATCACGGTCGACGCCGCTTATGTCGAGACGCAGCTGGCGGAGATCGCGCGGAACACGGACCTGTCGAAATACGTGCTGTAGCTTGAGCCTCCCCGTCCCGCGGCGACGGGGAGGCAGAAGTCAGGCAGTGCCGCTCGATCCGGTCGACGCCGAAGCGCCCGCCCCGTCGCCGGCTTTCTTGCGGCCGCCGCCGCGCTTGGCGCCGCCGCTCTTCGCGGCGGACGACGTGCGCTTGGCCGCACCGCCGGACGATGCGCTCTTGCCGCTGCTGCCGGTCGAACCGCTCGCCCCGGAGCGGCCGCGGCCGCCAGTGCTCGTGCCGCTCGCTTTGGCTCCCGCGGAGCCGGCCGCCTTGCCGCGGCCACCGCCGCTTCCCGACGAGGACGCGGCCGCCTTCTTGCGACCACCGGTCTTCGCGCCGCTCTTGGCCCCGGTTCTGGACCGGCCGCCACCCGCGGAGGCCGCGCGCGGCTTGGCCGCCTTCGCACCGCCCGACGACTTCCCGCCGCCGCGTCCCGAAGATCCGGAGGAGGCGCCGGCGCCCTCCCCGCCTTCGCCGCCGATCAGCCGGCGCACCGCGTCGGTGGCGGCGGTTACGATGGCGGCGCCGATCTCGGCGGCGCCGGTTGCCGCCGCACCGGCGGTGTCGATGGCGTCGCGGCTGGCATCGGCGACCGTCTTGCGCACCCGGGCGTTGGCGGTGAGCGCGGCCGCGGCGCTGACCAGGCCAGCCGCCAGCATCGAGCGGGCGATCGGGTTCTGGGCGAGCTCGGCGGCGCGCTGCCCCGCTTCCTTGAGGGCGTCGGTCAAGCCCTCGGTCGTCGATTTCGAGCCGCCCCGGCCGCCCGACTTGGATCCCTCAGCCATGTTCGTCTCCAAAAGCTTGTAACTGAGGCGAAACGGTCGGCGGGATGCGGGGTTCCGTCAAGCCC
>Ga0207657_10000258_pt1 | contig 56256 bp, 43 predicted proteins | sample KBSC33metaG_FD_184316 | JGI IMG/M metagenome (GOLD analysis project Ga0207657, IMG submission 184316) | Corn rhizosphere microbial communities from Kellogg Biological Station, Michigan, USA - KBS C3-3 metaG (SPAdes) (version 2) | ecosystem: Host-associated > Plants > Roots > Rhizosphere > Soil ... | reverse complement strand
GCCTAACGGGACGCCGGTGCTCGCCGCGCGCTTCGACAACCTGAAGGATGGCGCGCCGGCGCTGGTGAAGGCGACGTCGTCGTCGCAGAACGCGATGCGCGGGAAGGCGGCCGGCGCAGGATGAAATACAGCAGCTGCTCGCGACGACATGTACCGCGACACGCGTCGCGCCACCGAAAACTGCGCTGCGTCTGACCTCTGTCCTCTGACTCCTGACTCCTGAAATGTGGATCACCCGCACCTCGATCGAAAACCCGGTCTTCGCGACGATGGTGATGGTCGCGATCACCGTGCTCGGGCTCTTCTCGTACCGCGAGCTCAAGGTCGAGCAGATGCCCGACGTGGCGCTGCCGTTCGTCTCGATCCAGACACTCTATCCGGGTGCCGCCCCCGAGGCGGTCGAGGCCGACGTCACGAAGCCGATCGAATACGCGGTGAACCAGGTGTCGGGCGTCAAGCGCATCTTCTCGAACTCGCGCGAGGGGCGCAGCGACGTGTTCGCCGAGTTCCGGCTGTCGACCGACGTCGCGCAGGCGCTGCAGGACGTGCGCGACCGCATCGCGCTGATCCGGCCGGCTTTCCCGAAGGACGTCAAGGATCCGCAGGTGATCCGCGTCGAGAACGAGAACAGCCAGCCGGTGGTGTCGCTCGCGGTGATGTCGGCGTCGACGGGGCTGCGCGAGCTCACGTCGCTCACCGACCAGACCATCGTGAAGGCGCTCGAGAACCAGCCGGGCGTCGCGCGCATCGACGTCAACGGGCGCGCGACGCGCCAGATCCTGATCCAGATCAAGCCGAACGCGCTCACGGCCCTCGGCATCGGCGTCGACCAGGTCATCGACGCGATCCGCGAGGCCAACCAGGACGTGCCGGCCGGGCGCATCACGAAGGGCTCGAGCGACGCCATCGTGCGCGTCGAGGGCAAGATCAAGGAGCCCGCGCAGTTCGGCCGCATCATCGTCGCGCAGCAGGGCGGCGGACCGGTGTACCTGACGCAGGTCGCCGACGTCATCGACGGCGAGAAGGACCAGGAGTCGATCTCGCGCATCAACGGCCGCCCGGCGATCACGCTCGACATCCAGAAGGCGCAGGACGCCAACATCGTCGACACCGGCCGCAGCGTGAAGGCCGCCGTCGAGGAGCTGCGCAAGCGCCTGCCCGCCGACGTCGAGGTGCGCGTCGCGTGGGCGCGCTCCGACCAGGTCGAGAAGGCCGTCAACCGCGTGAAGAGCACGATCGTCGAAGGCGCGATCCTCACCGTGCTGATCGTGTTCTTCTTCCTCGCGAGCTGGCGCAGCACGATCATCACGGGACTCACGCTGCCGATCGCGGTCGTCGCGACGTTCATCGCGCTGCGCGCATTCGGCTTCACGCTCAACTTCCTGACGCTGATGGCGCTGTCGCTCACGATCGGCCTTCTGATCGACGACGCGATCGTCGTGCGCGAGAACATCGTGCGTCACCTCGGGATGGGCAAGGATCATGCGACGGCCGCGCGCGAGGGCACCGACGAGATCGGTCTCGCCGTGATGGCGACGACGTTCGCGATCGTCGCCGTGTTCGTGCCGATCGCGTTCATGAACGGCCTCGTCGGGCGCTTCTTCTTCCAGTTCGGCGTGAGCGTCGCCGTCGCCGTGCTCGTGTCGCTGTTCGTGAGCTTCACGCTCGACCCGATGCTGTCGTCGGTCTGGGCCGATCCGCCGGCGACGCGCTTCGCGCGTGCGCGCTGGCTCGGCCGCATGATGGAGAGCGTCGAGCGCGGCGTCGACGCGCTGCACCGGGTCTACGCCGTGGTTCTCGCCTGGGCGCTGTCGCATCGCAAGTCGGTGCTGGCGATCGCGCTTGGCACGTTCGCCGCGAGCTTCCTGATCGTGCCGCTCGTGGGCACCGAATTCATGCCGGAGGTCGACGAGGGCTTCATCTCGCTTCGGCTCAACACGCCGGTCGGCTCGAGCCTCGAATACACGAACGGCAAGGTGCTCGAGGTCGAGGACACGCTGCGGCAGTTTCGCGAAGTCGCGCTGATGATGACCACCGTGGGCACGGAGGATGGCCGCAACTACGCGCGGGTCAACCTGCGGCTCGCCGACGCCGGCGATCGCGCGCGCTCGCAGAAGGAGCTCGAGCGCACGATCCGCGCGGCGCTGCGCCCGATCCCGGGCATCGAGCTCGCGTTCGGCTTCGACCGGCCGATCTGGTTCAACCTGATGGGTCCCGATCCCGACACGCTGTCGAAGCTCGCCGAAGATTTCGCCGCGCGTGTTTCGAAGGTGCGTGGCATCGTCGATCTCGAGTCATCCGACAAGGCGGCCAATCCGGCGCTGTCGATTCGCCTCAACAATGCCGCGGCATCCGATCTCGGCATCACGGTCCAGCAGGTGGGCAACACGATCAGGCCGCTGATCGCCGGCGACACGATCAGCTACTGGCTCGGTCCCGACGGCCAGAACTACGAGGTGAACGTGCAGTTGTCGAAGGATCGGCGCCAGCTTGCGTCAGACCTCGCGAACCTGCACCTGACGACGAACCGGCGCGGTCCCGACGGGCAGATGCGAATGGTGCCGCTGCGCCAGGTCGCCGATCTCGTCGAGACGACCAGCCCGCAGATCATCAAGCGGCAGGACCTGTCGCGGCGCATCGGCATCTATGCGAACGTCGAGGGCCGCCCGGCGGGCGACGTCGGCAACGACGTGCAGCGGATCGCGAACGAGATGTCGCTGCCGCCCGGCTACCGGTTGCAGGCCGCGGGACAGCAGCAGGACATGCAGGAGTCGTTCGCGTCCGCCGTGGCGGCGCTCGGCCTCGCGATCGTGTTCATCTATCTGATCCTCGCGTCGCAGTTCGCGAGCTTCACGCAGCCGATCGCGATCATGGCGTCGCTGCCGTTCTCGCTGATCGGCGTGTTCCTGGCACTGCTGCTGACGGGGACCACGCTCAACATCTTCTCGGTCATCGGCCTCGTCATGCTGATGGGCCTCGTCACGAAGAACGCGATCCTGCTCGTCGATTTCGCCAATCGCGCGCGGCGCGCCGGTGCAAGCCTGACCGACGCACTGCTCACCGCGGGGCAGGTGCGGTTGCGCCCGATCGTCATGACCACCGCCGCGATGATCGGCGGCATGTTGCCGCTGGCGCTCGGGATCGGCGACGGCGGCGAGCAACAGGCGCCGATGGGACGCGCGATCATCGGCGGCGTCATCACGTCGACGCTGCTGACGCTGATCGTCGTGCCCGTCATCTACGCGTATCTCGACGGCTGGGCGCAGCGGCGCATCGCGCGGCGCGCACGCCGTGCGGCCGTGCCCGGTGCGCCGGCCGCTGCCGGCGACGATTGATCGCGCCGCGACGAGAAGCAGGTTCGCAGCCGTCCCTGCGTGTTGCATGTCCCGTCAGCCGACGCGCCAGACCCCGCCTCTGACAGTTCCGGGTGTCCGGTTATGATCGCCAGATGGAGCCTGCCCGATGATGAGGTCGCGACTGGCGCTGGCCGTCCTGTTCGCGCTCGCCGCATGTCACGACGTGTCGCCCGGCGGCTATCCCGGCTACGTCGAAGGCGAATTCGTGCGGGTGGCGGCGCCGCTGTCGGGCACGCTCGTGACGCTTGCCGTCACGCGCGGGAGCGACGTGGCGAAGGACGCGCCGCTTTTCACGCTCGAAAGCGAGCAGGAGCGCGCGGCGCGCGCCGAAGCCGAGGCACGGGTGCGCCAGGCACAGGCCACGCTCGCCAACCTCGGGAAGGCGCGGCGCCCGCCGGAAATCGCCGCGGCGCGGGCGCAACTCGCGCAGGCGCAGGCGTCGCTCGCGCAAAGCGAGGCGGATCTCGCGCGAACGCAGAAGCTCGTCGCCGACAAATTCCTGCCGCCACAGCAGCGCGACCAGGCGCTGGCGGCGCGCGATCGCGACCGGGCGCGCGTCGCCGAGCTGACCGAGCAGTTGCGCGTCGCGAATCTGCCGGCACGCAGCGACGAGATCGCCGCCGCGGCGGCCGAAGTGAAAGCCGCGACCGACGCGCTCGCCCAGGCGCAGTGGCGCGTCGATCAGAAGTCGCAGACGGCGCCGGTGGCCGGCCTCGTGTCGGACACGCTCTATCGCCCCGGCGAATGGGTCCCTGCCGGCGCGCCCGTCGTGTCGCTGTTGCCGCCGGCCAACGTCAAGCTCCGCTTCTACGTTCCCGAGACGCTGGTCGGCTCGCTGCGTCTTGGCGGGAGCGTCACCGCGCACTGCGACGGCTGCGGCGCCGATATCGCCGCGAAGATCAGGTTCATCGCGCCGCAGGCCGAGTTCACGCCGCCGGTGATCTACAGCCGGCAGAATCGCGCCAACCTCGTGTTCCTGGTCGAGGCGTGGCCCGATACGCCGAACGCCGCGTTGCATCCGGGGCTGCCGGTCGACGTGACGCTCGCGACCGCGGGCAGGTGATCGAAGCGGAGCCCAGGCCGCAACGGCCGGACGCGGCACCGCGCGCGGCCGACGCGACGCCGCCGCCGGCGCAGAACCGGCGTGAATGGGCGATCGACGTCCACGGACTGACGAAGCGCTATGGCGGCCGCGCGGTCGTCGACGACCTCGCCATCCGCGTCGGACGCGGTCTCATCTTCGGCTTCCTCGGACCGAACGGCAGCGGCAAGACGACGACGATCCGCATGCTGTGCGGCCTGCTGACGCCCGACGCCGGCGAGGGCACGTGCCTTGGCCACGACCTGCGCCGCGAAGCGGCGGCGATCAAGCGTGAAGTCGGCTACATGACGCAGCGCTTCAGCCTGTACGAGGACCTGTCGATCGAGGAGAACCTCGACTTCGTCGCGCGCATGTACGGCGTCGCCGGCCGGCGGCGCGCGATCGACGACACGCTCGCACGCCTCGGCCTCTCTGCGCGTCGCCGCCAGCTCGCCGGCACGCTGTCCGGCGGATGGAAGCAGCGGCTCGCACTCGCGGCCTGCATGCTGCACGAGCCGCAGCTGCTGCTGCTCGACGAGCCGACTGCGGGCGTCGATCCCAAGGCGCGCCGCGATTTCTGGGAAGAGATCCACGCGCTCGCCGCCGACGGCATCACGGTGCTCGTCAGCACGCATTACATGGACGAGGCGGAGCGCTGCCACCGCCTTGCGTACATCAACCTCGGCAAGCTGCTTGTCGAAGGCACGCCGGACGAAGTCATCGCCCATTCGGGACTGCACACGTCGCTCGTCGCGCTCGGCGCGGGCGGCGACGAGCGCGCGCTGGCACGGCTCGCGCGCGAGCTGCGCGACGCGCCCGGCGTCGACACCGTCATTCCGTTCGGCCTCACGCTGCGCGTGTCGGGACGCGATGCGGCGGCGCTCGGCGCAGCACTCGCGCCGCTGCGCGCGCTGCCGCAGTTCGCCGTCGAACCGACGGCGACCTCGCTCGAGGACGTGTTCGTCAACCTGATGCAGCAGGCGGCGCCGAATGCCTGATCCACGACGCGCTGCGCAACCGCGCCTGTCGTTTGCCCGCGCCTATGCGATCGCGCTGAAGGAGTTCGTGCAGATGCGCCGCGACCGGCTGACGTTCGGGATGATCGTCGGCATCCCGATCGCGCAGGTGCTGCTGTTCGGCTTCGTCATCAACACCGATCCGAAGGCGCTGCCGACGGCGGTCGTCGACTACGACCGCACCGACCTCACGCGAAGCATCGTCAGCACGCTTTCGAACACCGGCTACTTTTCGATCGTCGCCGCACCGGCCGATGCCGATGCGGCCGATGCGATGCTGGCGCGCGGCGAGATCCAGTTCGCGGTCGTGTTTCCCGCGGGCTTTTCGCGCAGCCTGCTGCGCGGCGAGCGTCCGTCGCTGCTGCTCGCCGCGGACGCGACCGATCCTGCGGCCACCGGCAATGCGCTGGCGGCGTTGACGCAGGCGGGAACGAGCGCGCTGGCACACGACCTCACCGGACCGCTCGCCCGCCTGGCACCGCAGGAGCCGCCGTTCGCGCTCGACGTGCAGCGCCGCTACAACCCGGAAGGCGTGACCCAGTACAACATCGTCCCCGGGCTGCTCGCGGTGATCCTGCAGATGACGATGGTGATGATGACCGCATTCGCGATCACCCGCGAGCGCGAGCGCGGCACTTACGAGGGCCTGCTCGCGACGCCGGTGCTGCCGCTCGAGGTGATGGCGGGCAAGATTGCGCCGTACATCGTCGTCGGGCTCATCCAGTCGGCGATCATCCTGCTCGCGGCGCGCTACCTCTTCGACGTGCCGATGATCGGCAGCCTGTCGCTGCTCGGCGCCACGATGATGTTCTACATCGCAGCGCTGCTCGGCCTCGGCTACGCGATCTCGACGATGGCCGCGAACCAGCTGCAGGCGATGCAGATGACGTTCTTCTTCTTCCTGCCGACGATGCTGCTGTCGGGATTCATGTTCCCGTTCCGCGGCATGCCGCAATGGGCGCAGTGGCTCGGCGAGCTCTTCCCGGCGACCCATTTCCTGCGCATCGTGCGCGGCATCCTGCTGAAGGGCAACGGCGGCCCCGACATCCTGTCGCACGTCTGGCCGATCGCGCTGTTCATGGCGGCGGTGACGGCGATCTCGATGTGGCGCTACCGGCAGACGCTCGATTGACACCGTGCCCGCTTGCTATAATCCCCCGCGTCTTACGTCCACGATGTCGCCTCGGCCGCGGCGCGCTTCAGCGCCGATGTCGCCTCCTGTCCTCTGCAACGCGCGATCACGCGATGACCCGATTCGATTACGAGCAGGCGCGACGCAACATGATCGAGCAGCAGATCCGGACGTGGGATGTGCTCGACGCGCGTGTGCTCGACCTGCTGTCCGCCGTGCGGCGCGAGGAATTCGTGCCGCCCGCTTACCGGACGCTCGCGTTCGCCGACCTCGAGCTGCCGCTGCCGAACGGCTTTCGCATGTGGACGCCGAAGATGGAAGCGCGCGTGCTGCAGGAGCTGATGGTGCAGTCGACCGATCGCGTGCTCGAGATCGGCACCGGCAGCGGCTACTTGACGGCGCTGCTCGCGAGCCAGGCGGGCGAGGTGACGAGCGTCGAGATCGATCCCGCCACCGCCGCCGATGCGCGCGCGAAGCTCGCGCGCCACGGGCTGTCGAACGTACGTGTCGAGGTCGGCGACGGCGCGCGCGGCTTCGGCCGCGAGACCTACGAAGTGATCGTGCTCACCGGCTCGACACCGCTGCTGCCATCGCGCTTCTGCGAGCAGCTCGCGCCGGGCGGCCGCATGTTCGCGGTCGTCGGCGAGGAACCGGCGATGCGGGCGCGTCTCGTGCGCATGGAAGCGCCGGATGCGACGATCGCGACCGATCTGTTCGAGACGGTGATCGCGCCGCTCGTCAATGCCGCGGCGCCCGCGCGGTTCGAATTCTGATCATCGCCGCCCGGAACGCGTGCCACGCGACCGCCCGCGCGGCGAAAGCCCCTTCGCGCCCTGGCTCGCGCGCTTTACGGACGTTCCGACCATGATGCGTTTCCAAGCCGCTGCTCTCGCATGTTTCGTCGCCGCGCTCGCGGGCGCCGCGCCTGCGGGCGCCGAGGACCTCATGGACATCTACCGCGAGGCGCAGCGCAGCGATCCGGCGCTCGCCGCGGCACAGGCGAACTGGACAGCGACGCAGGAGCGCGTGCCGCAGGCGCGCGCCGGCTTGCTGCCCAACGTGACGCTGTCGGCCAGCACGAATGCGAACTACTTCGGTACGAATCTCGACAGCGATCCGCACGTCAGCGTGAATCGCAGCTTCGGCTTCGGCGGGCTCACGGTATCGGCAGCGCAGCCGCTGTACCGCTACGCGAACACCGTCGCCTACAGCCAGGCGATCGAGCAGGTGCGCCAGGCCGACTACACGCTCGAATCGGCGAAGCAGGACCTGATCCTGCGGGTTGCTACCGCGTATTTCGACGTTCTGCTCGCGCAGTTCAACGTCGAGCTCGCCGAGAGCCAGAAGGCGGCGGTCTCCGAGCAGCTCGCGCAGGCGAAGCGCAACTTCGAGGTCGGCGTGTCGACGATCACCGACACCAACGAAGCGCAGGCGAAGTACGATTCGATCGTCGCGCAGGAGATCAGCGCGCGCAACGACCTCGAGAACCGGCGCACTGCATTGCGCGCGATCATCGGCCGTTTTCCAACCGACCTGAAGCGCCTCGGGCCGGGCTTCGAGCCCGCGCTGCCGTCGCCGAACACGCTCGACACGTGGGTCGATCGCGCGCTTGCCGACAATCTCGCCGTGCGCATCGCCCGGTACAACGCCGACATCGCCGCGCTGGAGATCGAGCGCCAGCGCGCGGGCCGCCTCCCCACCGTCGATCTCGTTGCGAGCGCGAATGCGCAGGGCTTCAACGCCTCGGTGAACACGAATGCCGCCGGCGAGCAGCACCAGGTGGCGATCGGGCTCGCATTGACGGTTCCGCTGTACCAGGGCGGTTTCGTCGACTCCAAGGTGCGCGAGGCGCTCGCGCTGCAGGAGAACGCGCGCCAGAATCTGGAGGTCGCGCGGCGCAATGCGCTGTTCGTCGCGCAGACGGGATTCACCGGCGTCACGAGCGCGGCTGCATCGGTCAAGGCGTTCGAGCAGGCGCTGCGCTCGGCGCAGAGCGCGTACGAATCGAACAAGACCGGACAGGAAGTCGGCGTGCGCACGAACCTCGACGTCCTCAACACCCAGCAGAACGTGTTCCAGGCGCGGCACGACCTTGCCCAGGCCTATTTCAACTATCTGCTCGGCGTGCTGCGCCTCAAGTCCGCCGTCGGCACGCTGAACGAGCAGGATCTCGAGGACGTGAATCGGCGGCTCGCGGGCTGAGCGGCTCAGCGGCGCCGCGGGGCCTGCTCGATCCGCGGCGCAAGCCACGCCCACAGCCGATCGGTGGCGCCGCGGTGCGCGGCGATGAACGATCGCGCGTTCGCGCACATCCGCTCGCGCGCGGCCGGGTCGGCGAGCAGTTGCGCGGCGACCGTCCACATTTCATCGGCATCGCCGACGCGCCGCGCCGCGCCGGCCGCAATGGCGGCAATGGCGGCTTGCGCGAAGTTGAACGTGTGCGGCCCGACCAGCGCCGGCACGCCCGCCGCGATCGGCTCGATCAGGTTCTGCCCGCCAAGCGGCAGCAGGCTGCCACCCACGAACGCGACGTCGGCCGCGGTGTAATACGCGAGCATCTCGCCCATCGAATCGCCGAGGACGATCGTGACGTCGCGCGGCACGGTGCCCTCGTCGCTGCGGCGCACGAAGCGCTGCGCCCGCGACGCAAGCAGTTCGGCAACCTCGGCGAAGCGTTGCGGGTGCCGCGGAACGATCACGATCAGCGTGTGCGGCGGCAGGGCCGCGCGCGGGAGCGCATCGAGCAGCAGTGCCTCCTCGCCGGCGCGCGTGGAGGCAAGCACGACCACCGGCCGGTCGATGCCGAACCGGTCACGCAGAACACGTGCGCGATCGCGCATCCCGGGATCGACGTCGACGTCGAACTTGACGTTGCCGGTGACCGCGACTTCGTTCGCGCCGAGCGCGCGCAACCGCGCGGCATCTTCATCCGTCTGCGCGGCGACCCCTGCCAGCGAACGCAGCAGCGGACGGGCGAGGGGGCCGATGCGCGCATAGCCGCGCGCCGAACGTGCCGACAGCCGCGCGTTGACGAGCAGCAGCGGCACGCCCCTTCGCGCCGCCGCCGCGGCGAGGTTCGGCCAGAGCTCCGTCTCCACCAGCAGTCCCGCGCGCGGATGGAAGTGCGCGAGGAAACGGTCGACGGCAAACGGAAGGTCGTACGGAAGCCACGCCTGCACGACGCGGTTGCCGTATAGCGCCCGCCCCGTGTCGCGGCCGGCGGCGGTCATGTGCGTGAGCAGGATCGTGCGTCGCGGATTGTCGCGCTCGATACGCTCGACCAACGGCGCGACGGCCCGCGTTTCGCCCACCGACACGGCGTGAATCCACACGACGTCGTTGCCCACCGCGCGCGCAGCGCCGGCATAGCGGCCGAAGCGCTCGCCGATGTGCAGCCGGTACGTAGCCTCGCGCCGGCCGCGCCACCACAGCCGCAGCGGAAGGAACGGCAGCGCAAGCCACCAGAACAGCGTGTAGGCAAAACGTGCCGGCACGTGCATCAACAGCGAGGCGCGCGGCGCAGCAGCTCACCGGCGGCCGCGAGCACGGCGTCGGGTGCCGGGGGGGCGCCGGCATCGCCGAGATCCTGTGCATGCGGACCGGCGCACGCGACACCATGGCGCGCACGATCGGTGGCGACGAAGATCGCGACGCACGGTGTACCGAGTGCCGCCGCCAGATGCGTGAAGCCCGTATCGACGCCGATCGCGAGCGTCGCGTTGGCGAGCATCGCCGCCGCTTCGGGCAGGGACAGCCATGGTGGAACCACGGCATGGGCGAAACCGTTGGCGAGGCGGCGGCTGCGCGCTTCCTCGGCGTCGCTGCCCCAGGGCAGCACGGTGGCGAGTCCTGCGCGCTCGAGCATGTCGAGGACGCTGCGCCAATGCGCTTCGGGCCACAGCTTGTCGTCGCGGCTGGTGCCATGGAGCACGACCGCGTAGGCCCGATCGGGCATGGCCGGCGCGCTCGCCGGCACCCGCAGGTTCCAGCGCGGCGCTTCCGGCGCGGCGTAGCCGAGTGCTGCCGCGGCAAGCCGGCGGCAACGCGCCAGGAAGTGCAGGTCGCGCGGCACGCGGTGATGGATATCGTCGCCCAGCGTTGCAAGCGGCTCGCGGATGCTCGCGCGATCGAAGCCATGCCGCACGCCGCGCGCGGCACGCGCAATCAGCGCGCCCTTGAGCTGTTCCTGCAGATCGAGGATTGCCACGTAACGCGTGCGCCGCAGATCGGCGCGAAATGCGGCGATATCGCGCCATGTGCCCGAGGCGAGCGGCGCGCGGCGCCAGCGGCGCAGGCCGAACGGGATCACGCGGCGAACATCGGCGCACAGTGCCACGAGCGGCGCGAAGCCGGGCTCGCTCACCCAGTCGACTGCGAGCGCGGGCCGCGCGCGACGGATGTCCGCGGCGACCGCCAGCGCATACACGATGTCACCGAGCGACGACGGGCGAACGACGAGCACCGAGGACCCTTCGCCGCTCATGCGGTTGCGCGGTCGTCGGGATCAAACAACGTAGAATCGCGCCATCTCGAGAAGACGTGAGGAACGTCGGATCGCCACTGCAGGAGCACGCTGGCGATCGAAAATGCGCATGGCCCAGCCGCTTCCCGTTTCGCTGGTCGTGATCACGCGCGATGCCGCGGCCGATATCGCCGATTGCCTGCTGTCGGCGCCGTTTGCGAGCGACGCGCTCGTCGTCGATTCGGGGAGCGGCGATCATACCGTAGAAATCGCGCGCCGCACGGGCGCTCGCGTCATCACGCGGGCCTTTCTCGGCTTCGGCCGCCAGAAGCAGTTCGCGGTCGAGGAGGCCGTGCACGATTGGGTGCTGTGCCTCGATGCCGACGAGCGGTTGTCGCCCGCGCTGCGCGAGTCGATCGTCACGCTCTTCGCATCCGGCGAGCCGCCGCACGCGGCCTATGCGCTCGCGCGCCGCAACCGCTTCCTCGGACGCTGGCTCGCCCACGGGGAAGGCTATCCCGACTGGACCACGCGCCTGTTCGACCGGCGGCGCGCGCGCTGGAGCGACGACCCGGTGCACGAGCACGTCATCGCCGAAGGTCCGGTGGGCCGGCTCGACGGCGACCTCCTGCACGCGTCGGCCGAGTCGCTCGAGCGCTACATCGCGAAGCAGAACCGGTACACGACGCTGCAGGCCGACGCACTGCACGCGACGGGGCGCCGCAGCTCCGCGTTCGCGATGGCGGCAGCGCCGCTTGCGCGGTTCCTGCGCTATTACGTGCTGAAGCTCGGCTTTCTCGACGGGGCGGCCGGCTTCGCCCACATTGCGATCGGGGCGTTCGCAAGCTTCCTGAAGCATGCGAAGCTGCGTGCGCTCGATCGCGCGGGTCGCGGACCATGAGCGCCGGCGCTGCGCCGGGCGATGAAGCGAAGCCGGCGACACGCGAGCCGTTCGCCGGGCAGCGCGTGCTCGTCACGGGTGCGGCCGGGTTCATCGGCATGCACGTCGCCCGCGCGTTGCTCGACAAGGGCGCCGCGGTGACCGGCGTCGACAGCTTCGACGCGTACTACGACGTGGCACTGAAGCACGCGCGCGTGGACGAGCTGCGTGCCTTTGCCGGCTTTGCATTCGAGCAGATCGACCTGGCGGAAGCGGTCGCGGCGTCGTCGCTCTTTGCGCGCGGCTTCGACACCGTCGTGCATCTCGCGGCCCAGCCGGGCGTGCGCTACTCGCTCGTGAACCCCGCGGCATACGTGCGCAACAACCTCGTCGCGTTCGGGCACGTGCTCGAAGGCTGCCGGCTCGCGCAAGTTCGCCACCTCGTGTATGCGTCGTCGTCGTCGGTGTACGGCGCCAATCACGTGCTGCCTTTTTCCGAGGACCAGCCGGTCGATCACCCGGTCAGCCTTTACGCCGCGACGAAGAAGGCGAACGAGCTGATGGCGCACAGCTACAGCCATCTCTACCAGCTGCCCACCACCGGCCTGCGCTTCTTCACGGTGTACGGGCCGTGGGGTCGTCCCGACCAGGCACCGATGCTCTTCACGAAGGCGATCCTCGAAGGCGCGCCGATCGACGTGTTCAACGCAGGGCGGATGCAGCGCGACTTCACCTACATCGACGACATCGTCGAAGGCGTCGTGCGCGTGCTCGCAACGGTTCCCGCCGCGGATCGCGACGCTGCGCCGTACGCGGTGTACAACATCGGCAATCACGAGGCCGTCGAGCTCGACCGCTTCATCGCGACGCTCGAGCGCCTGCTCGGGCGACGTGCGATTCGCAAGCTGCGCCCGATGCAGCCGGGCGACGTGCGCGCAACGTACGCGTCGATCGAGCGCCTCGCACGCGCCACCGGATTTGCGCCGCATACGCCGCTCGACGAGGGCCTCGCGCGCTTCGTCGACTGGTATCGCGGCTACTACCGCGTCGCAACGCCGTCGTGAGCGCGGTTCGAGCGCCAATGCGCCTGCAAGCGTGGGGGGCCTATCACGGCGCCGGGCCGTCCCAAGCCGCGAACAGCACCCCTTCGGGGGGGCGCAGCGTGGGGGGTCGTTTCCCCCGCCGATGCTAAACTCGGCCGCGTTGATCGCGTCCCTTTCGCCATGATCCTCGTTACCGGCGGCGCCGGCTTCATCGGCGCCAATTTCGTTCTCGACTGGTTTGCGCACGCCGCCGAGCCGCTCGTCAATCTCGACAAGCTCACGTACGCCGGCAACCTGCGCACGCTCGCACCGCTCGCGGCGAAGGGCGAGCACGTGTTCGTTCGCGGCGACATCGGCGATGCGGACCTGGTGCGCTCGCTGCTCGAGCGGCATCGCCCCCGCGCGGTCGTGAACTTCGCAGCCGAGACCCACGTCGATCGCTCGATCCACGGGCCGGCCGCGTTCGTGCAGACCAACGTCGTCGGCACGTTCACGCTGCTCGAATGCGTGCGCGCATGGTGGAACGATCTGCCGCCGGAACCGCGCAACGCCTTTCGTTTCCTGCACGTGTCGACCGACGAAGTGTACGGATCGCTCGGGCCCGACGACCCGCCGTTCTCCGAGACGACGCCGTACGCACCGAACAGTCCGTATGCGGCGTCGAAGGCATCGTCGGATCATCTCGTGCGTGCCTACCATCACACGTACGGGCTGCCCGCGCTCACCACGAACTGCTCGAACAATTACGGGCCGCGCCAGTTTCCCGAAAAGCTGATCCCGCTGATGATCGTCAACGCGCTGTCCGGCGTGGCGCTGCCGGTGTATGGCGACGGCAGGAATGTGCGCGACTGGCTCTATGTCGCCGACCACTGCAGCGCCATTCGCACCGTGCTGGAAAAGGGGCGGCCGGGCGAGACGTACAACATCGGCGGCAACGCGGAGATGGCCAACATCGATGTCGTGCGCACCGTATGCCGGCTCGTGCAGGCGCGGCGTCCCGGGCTCGATTGCGAGCGCCTGGTCACGTTCGTGACCGATCGCCCGGGACACGATCGCCGCTATGCGATCGATGCAACGAAAATCCGCGACGAGCTTGGCTGGGCGCCGGCGCACACGTTCGAGTCGGGGATGCAGCGCACTGTCGACTGGTATCTCGCCAATGCCGACTGGCTCGCGAGCGTGCAGAACGCCGAGTATCGCCGCTGGGTCGACCTGCAGTATGCGTAGGAAGGGGATCATCCTCGCCGGCGGCTCCGGCACACGTCTCCACCCGGTCACGCAGGTCGTGTCGAAGCAGCTGCTGCCGGTGTACGACAAGCCGATGATCTATTACCCGCTGTCGACGCTGATGCTCGCCGGCATCCGCGACATCCTGCTGATCTCCACCCCGGACGACACGCCGCGCTTTGCGCAACTCCTCGGCGATGGCGCGCGCCTCGGATTGTCGATCTCGTATGCGGTGCAGCCGTCGCCCGACGGTCTTGCGCAGGCGTTCGTCATCGGCCGTGAGTTCGTCGGACGCGACGCGTCGGCACTCGTGCTCGGCGACAACATCTTCTATGGCCACGATCTGCAGCCGCAGCTCGAGCGCGCGAGCGCTTCTGCGATCGGGGCGACGATCTTCGCGTATCCCGTCGCCGATCCCGAGCGCTACGGCGTGGCCGAGATCGACGGTGGCGGTCGCGTGAAAAGCCTCGAGGAAAAGCCGAGCGAGCCGAAATCGCGCTACGCAGTGACCGGGCTCTACTTCTACGACAATCGGGTTCTCGACGTTGCCGCCGGGCTCGTCCCGTCCGCTCGTGGCGAGCTCGAGATCACCGACGTCAACCGGCAGTACCTCGCGTGGAACGAGCTTGCGTGCGAGGTGATGGGGCGCGGGATGGCGTGGCTCGACACGGGGACGCACGAATCGCTGCTCGAGGCGTCGCAGTACATCGAGACGATCGAGCGTCGCCAGGGCCTCAAGATCGCCTGCCCGGAGGAGATCGCTTACCGGCTCGGCTACATCGACGCCGCGCAACTCGAGAAGCTCGGTGCGTCGATGGCGAAGAACGGCTACGGCCGCTACCTGTTGCGGCTTCTCGACGAGGCGCCGCTCCCCTGATGCGGGTCGCTTCCACGTCGCTGCCTGACGTGCTGCTCGTCGAGCCGCGCGTGTTCGACGACGCGCGCGGCGCTTTCTTCGAGAGCTACAACAAGCGCACGTTCGCCGAGGCCGGCATCGACGCCGATTTCGTGCAGGACAATCACTCGTGGTCGCGCCATGGCGTGTTGCGCGGCCTGCATTACCAGATCGAGCATGCGCAGGCCAAGCTCGTGCGCGTGACCGCCGGTGAAGTGTTCGACGTCGCCGTCGATCTTCGCCGCTCGTCGCCCGCGTTCGGCCGTCACGTCGCCATCACGCTCTCCGCGCAGAATCGGCGCATGCTTTTCATTCCGCCGGGCTTCGCGCACGGCTTTCTCGTGCTCTCCGACGCTGCGCAATTTCTCTACAAGACCACCGATTACTGGTATCCGGCGCACGAGCGCACGCTGCTGTGGAACGACCCCGCACTCGGTATCGCATGGCCCGGCAACGTGACGCCGACGCTGGCGGCGAAGGATGCGGCCGGTGTGCCGCTGGCGGGCGCCGAGGTCTATGCGTGATTGCATGAGGTGCGGATGGCGAGCGTGCGTCCGACGATCCTGCTGACGGGAGCGCGCGGCCAGCTGGGCCGCGAGCTCGCTGCGGTGCTGCCGGACGTGGGTGACGTCGTCGCATGCGACCGCTCGACGCTCGATCTCGCCGATCCGGCGGCGATCGCCGATGTCGTGCGCCGCGTCCGTCCGCGGATCATCGTGAATGCGGCCGCGTACACCGGCGTCGATCGCGCGGAGAGCGAGCGCGAGACGGCGCTCGCGATCAATGCGCGTGCACCCGCCGTGCTGGCCGACGAGGCGCGGCGTGCGAATGCAATGCTGATCCACTATTCGACCGATTACGTTTTCGACGGCCGGCAAACGACGCCGTACGACGAATCGGCGCCAACGCATCCGATCAACGCCTACGGCGAGAGCAAGCTCGCGGGCGAACAGGCGGTGATGGCGTCGGGCGCTTCCGCGATCACGCTGCGCACGAGCTGGGTCTACGGGCGGCACGGACAGAATTTCCTGATGACGATGCAGAATCTCGCAACACGGCAAAGCCGCCTGCGCGTCGTCGCCGATCAGACCGGCGTGCCGAACTGGAGCCGCGCCATCGCGCGTGCAACCTCGCGCATGATCGGCGACGCCGGCGAGCGCCTCGCCGAGCGCGCCGGGCTATATCACCTGAGCGCCGCGGGCAGCACGACGTGGTACGGTTTCGCGCGCGCCATCCTCGACGGGCGTGGCGTCGAGGTAACGCCGATCGCCACCGCCGACTATCCGGTGGCCGCGCGCCGTCCCGCGTATGGCGTGCTCGATGCGACGCGCTTTGCACGCACGTTCGGCTTCGCGCTGCCCGATTGGCAAACTCTGTTACAGCAGTGCCTGCGTGCCGACGCGGAACCGCCATCCGGGATGGCGGTCCACTGACCGCCTGTTCATCGATGGCTCGGCATTTGCAACGCCAGGCGCGCTAGAACAACCTCCGGCCGCCGCTTCGCAGCGGCCCATGAACACTTCACGGAGTCTCGAATGACGAAAGCGTTCCTGCGTACGCCGCTTCGCGCCATGCTCGCAATCATCGCGGTTGCGCTTGCGCTGCCGGTGCAGGCCGACCTGCCGGTCACGGCCGTGCCTCCCGCCGACTTGCGCCCGGCGGCCACGCAAAAGGCCGCGATATCGCAATTCGTGCTGCCCGCCACCGCGCGGGGGTTGCGTGTCGCGCTGCCCGAGCCGACGGCCGCCGAGCGGGCGACGCTCAAGGCGCGCAACGCGCCGGCGGCAAGGGGCACGGCGAAGGCGGGAAATCTCAAGGGGCCGCTTGCGCTCGCGTTTCCGCGCGATGTGCCGGCGGGGAGCTCCGCCATCTCGCTGGCCGGCCTCGCCTGGCTGTCGCTTCCCGATGGCAGCCGCGCCGCGAAGATCGACGTCGTGTCGCCGGGGGCTTCGGCGCTGCGCGTCGCGCTGCAGTTGCCCGCGATGGACACCGGAATGAGCCTGCGCTTCGGGGGTAATGGCGCGCGCGCACAGGTTTTCGGGCCGATCCCGGCCAATGCGATCGCCGGCGATACGCAACGCTTCGGTGTCTTCTGGTCGCCGGTGCTGGATGGCGATACGGCAACCATCGAGATCCATGCCGACGCGGGCACGAACGTGTCGGACGCGCTGCTGACGATCGCGCGCATTTCGCACCAGGTCGTGGCACCCGCGACCATCGACAAGCTCGATGGCAAGGCGGTGCAGGACATCGGCACGTCGGGCGCATGCGAGATCGACGTCGCGTGCGTATCGCCGCAATCGAGCGCGCTCGTCGACAGCGCGAAAGCCGTCGCCGCCCTCGAATTCACGCAGGAGGACGGCTTCACGTATCTTTGCACCGGGCAGCTCCTGAACGATTCGCTGGCGAGCAATACGCCGTACCTGTTCTCGGCGAACCATTGCCTCAATTCGGCAATCGCGGCGCGCACGTTGAACACGTACTGGTTCTTCGACGCGATCGCCTGCGGCAACAACACGGTGCCTGCGTACGTGCAGCAAACGGCGGGTGCGACGATGCTCGCGCGAAGCGCCGACTTCGATTGGGCGCTCGTGAGGCTCAACGCGGCGCCGCCGGCCGGCGCCAAATTCTCCGCATGGCGCGCCGAGCCGATTCCGTCGCTCGCGACGGTGTCGGTGATTCACCATCCGGAGGGTGATCTCAAGAAATGGAGCCAGGGCAGCGCGCAGGGCTACCAGCTCTACACCGACGGATCGAGCTTCGCGCAGGTGCAATACGGCCGCGGAACGACCGAGCCGGGTTCGAGCGGTGCCGGGCTGCTGACGTTCAACGACGCCGGCTATTACGAGGTGCGCGGCGGGCTGTGGCGCGGCGCTGCCTCGTGCGAAAACCCGACGGGAATCGACGAGTACTCGCGCCTCGACGGGATGCTTGCGTTGACGCGACAGTACCTGACGCCCGATGCCAAGGGTGCGCCGGGCACCGCCGTCGCCGTCGAGTACTACAACCGCGCGCTCGATCACTACTTCATCACGATCAGCCCGGTCGAGCTCGATGCGCTGGACTCGGGCGCGATCTCCGGATGGGAGCGCACCGGCCTGCGCTTCCTCGCGTACGCATCGCCCACCCTCGGAACGAATCCGGTTTGCCGGTTCTATCGCACGCCGGGCTTCGGCGATTCACACTTCTATTCGGCCAGCCTCGACGAATGCCAGGCGGTGATCGATCAGCCGCAGAAGTTCCCGGGATGGACGTACGAAAGCGCCAACGTGTTCTACATCGCGCTGCCCGATACGGCGACGGGGGCGTGTGGCAGCGGAACGCAGCCGGTCTGGCGCTTCTTCAACCAGCGTACGACGAACCATCGCTACACGATCGATCACGAGCTGCGCGACGACATGCGCGCCGATCCGGCGACGTGGATACCCGAGGGCTACGGACCCGATGCGGTGATCATGTGCGCACCGGTGGGGAGCTGACGGTCCAGGGACCAGTCCCGCGGAGCGAAAGTCGTCTGCGGCCGTGTCCGGGCTTTATCGCAAGCCCATGACGTAGTCGGCGACCGCCTTCATCTGCTCGTCGGTCATGTCGCCTGCAATGGTCGCCATGATGCGGCCGCTCGCGTCCTTGCCGCCCGGATCGGCGCCTCGTGCGCCGGTCTTGAAGGCCTTGAGCTGCGCGTACACGTAGTCGGCGTACTGGCCGGCGAGGCGCGGATAGTTCTTCGGAACGCCGACACCCGTCGGCGAATGGCATCCCGCGCAGGCGGGAACGTCGGTTGCCGAATCGCCGCCGCGCCACAGTTGCTGCCCCGTCTTCACGAGCGCCGGATCCTTCGCCGCGAGGCCCTTCGGCTTCTGCTGCGAGAAGTAGACGCCCAGTGCACGCATGTCGTCGTCGGAAAGCGGCGCCGCCATCGCCTGCATCGTCGCGTTCACGCGCACGCCGGCCTTGAAGTGCATCAACTGCAGGGTGATATAGTCGGCCCCCTGTCCCGCGAGGTTCGGATTCGCCGGGGCGGCGCTGTTGCCGTCCGCGCCGTGACACGCCGCGCATACCTGGGTGGCGATCTGCTTCGCTTTCGCAAGATCGGGCGCTGCCGCTTTCGGTGGCGCCGCCTCCTGTGCGATGCAAACGCCGGACATCATGGCGGTAACGGCAATGAAAAGACAGCGCCAGGTACGGGTCATGAACTCTTGCTCCAAGGGATTCGGGCGTCGTCACCGGCGCGCGCCGTGCAGCGGGAGATGACGAAGCGTGTTGCCGATGAAAAAACGCGCCATTGTAGCGGACTCGCAGCACCCGGCCAAAATCGCCGCCGTGTCGCACGTGCCGGGACCGGTCGAGGGCGCGACGTTCGTGACCGGTGCAGCCGAGGCCGCGCAACTGCCGCTGGAAGGGGCGCCCGAGATCGCGTTCGCGGGCCGTTCGAACGCGGGCAAGTCGAGTGCGATCAACGCGCTCGCACGCCAGACGCGGCTGGCCCATGCGAGCCGCACGCCGGGACGAACGCGCCAGATCAACTTCTTCCGCCTGCGCAGCGGCGCTCTCGTGACCGACCTTCCGGGCTACGGCTATGCGGCGGTGCCGCACGCACTGAAGCGCGCATGGCAGGATTTCCTGTGGTCGTACGTGACGTCGCGCTCGACATTGATCGGGCTCGTGCTGATCGTCGATGCGCGGCATGGACTGAAGGCGCTCGACGTCGATCTCCTGTCGGCGTTCCTGCCTTCGTCGCGGCCGGTGCTGATCCTCGCGACGAAGATCGACAAGCTCAACGTCGCCGAGCGGCGCCGTGCGGTGACCGACATTCAGGCGGCACTCCTGCACACGTTCGCGGAGCGGGCAGGTGGTGTGTCGGTGCTCGGGTTTTCGGCAACGTCACGACAGGGCGTCGAGCAAGCCGACCGGACGATCGAGCGGTGGCTTGGATAGAAAAAGGCCCCGCGATCAAGGGGAGTGACGCGGGGCCTCAAAACGCCCTGCCGGTACGAAACCGGCGAGGGCACCCGCTCAGGGAGGAAAGCGGGAGACGTTGACCGTCCGCATTCTGTGACCGTGGTCGAAAATGCGAGTTCCATCAACGGCACCAAAAGGATGTGTGCATGAAATTCAGCTACAGCGGACGATTTCCGGCGAAGCGGCCGCGCCGCATGCGCCGCGACGATTTCTCGCGGCGGCTTGCGCGCGAAACGCGCCTGTGCGCCGACGATTTCATCTACCCGGTGTTCGTGCACGGCGAGCCGCGCGCCACACCGGTGGCCTCGCTTCCCGGTGTGGCGCGAAAGTCGATCGATCTGCTGCTCGTCGATGCCGAGCACTGCGCCGCCGCGGGCATACCGGCGATCGCGCTCTTCCCGGTGATCCCCGCCGAGCGCAAATCGGAGGACGCCGCCGAAGCATGGAACGACGACGGACTGGTGCCGCGCGCGGTACGCGCGCTGAAGGCGCGCTTCCCGCAACTTGGCGTGGTTACCGACATCGCGCTCGATCCGTATACGAGCCACGGGCAGGACGGTCTTGTCGACGACACCGGGTACGTGATGAACGACGAGACGGTGGAGGCGCTCGTGCGCCAGGCGCTTTGTCACGCGGCGGCCGGTGTCGACATCGTCGCGCCGTCGGACATGATGGACGGCCGCGTCGCGGCGCTGCGCAGCGCGCTCGACGCAAAGCGCTTCATCCATACGCGCATCCTCGCGTATTCGGCGAAATACGCGTCGTCGTTCTACGGACCCTTCCGTGATGCGGTGGGGTCGGCGAAGAGCCTCGCCCGCGGCGACAAGCACACGTACCAGATGGATCCGGGCAACAGCGACGAAGCGCTGTGGGAAACGTACCTCGACATCCAGGAAGGCGCCGACATGGTGATGGTCAAGCCCGGCCTGCCGTATCTCGACATCGTCCGGCGTGTGAAGGACGAATTCGGCATGCCCACGGCCGTCTACCAGGTGTCGGGTGAATACGCGATGCTGAAGGCCGCGGCGCAGGCCGGATGGCTCGACCTGCGCGCCTGCGTGCTCGAGGCGCTGACCGGGATGAAGCGCGCCGGCGCCGACGCGATTCTCACGTATTACGCGCTCGACGCCGCCGCATGGCTCAAGGGCGGGGAGCCGGGCCGCTAGGCTCGATCGGTTCCTCGGCGGCAAGCAGCGCGGCGAGCCTTTCCTGGTCGAGCCGCGTTTCATCACGCCGCGGCCGCTGCCGTGCCGCGACCGGCGTGCGCACGATGGCCCGCACGTCGCCGCACGGCGTGCCGATGAGAAGCTCGGGCGCCGCATGCTGGGCGACACCGGGGGCGACGCTGTACGCGATGCCGGCGTTGATGAGCGCGAGCTCGACGAGCTTCGAATCGTCGGCGACGAGCTCGATGCGGATGTCGCTGTGCTCGGTGGCCCAGCCGGCGGCGACGCCGCCAACGAGCACCGGCTCGAACGCGGCGAAAAAGCGCAGCCACTCGAGCGCTTCCTCGCGTTGCGCACGCAGCGTCGCCGTGTGCTCGTCGCCATCGAACAGCTCATGATGCGCGGCGAGCGCGATCTCGATTTCATCGTCGCCGGGGAGCGTCGTGCGCTCGGGCAGCATCAGCTGGCGCGCCGCCTTGCGCTTGGCAAGCGACCAGTCGGCGAGCCCGTGCTCGGCGATCAGGCGCGCGGCGAGATCGGCGATGCGCGCGCGATTCTGCGCGTCGCGGCCCTGCGGCTCACGGTCGCGGCGGGGGCGGTGCACTTCAGAAAAGCTGGTTGCGCACGTCGCGCGCGGGTGCCGAGCCCGGCATCAATGCCGGGGCCAGCGCGTCCTGCGCCATGCGCGGAGTGAACTCGGCCATGAACCAATCGGACAGGTTGCTCGCGTCGTCGCGCAATCCCGTTTCGGGGTTGATGCGCAGCGACACGACGCCGGGCGGCGGATCGCGCAGCGTCTCGGGAATGCCCTTCAGCGCCTTCTCCATGTACGCGATCCACATGGGCAGCGCGGCCACGCTCCCCGTCTCGTTGGTGCCGAGCGTCTTCGGCTGGTCGTAGCCGATCCATGCGATGCCCACCTCGGCAAGGTTGAAGCCGCAGAACCAGGCGTCGATATCGTCGTTGGTCGTCCCGGTCTTCCCGGCGATGTCCTTGCGCTTCAGCGAAAGCGCGCGCGTCGCGGTGCCGGAGGTGATGACCTCGCGCAGCAGCGACTGCATGATGAACGCGTTGCGCGGGTCGATGGCGCGTTCGGCGTCCTTGCCCGCGAGCGCCGGTTTGGCCTCCGACAGCGGATCGCCGTGGCTGTCGGTGATCCTGCTGATGAGATACGGCGTGATGCGGTAGCCGCCGTTGGCGAACACCGAATACGCGGTGGCCATCTGCATCGGGGTTGCGGCACCCGCGCCGAGGCCCATCGTCAGGTAGGCGGGGTGCAGCTTCGGGTCGAAGCCGAAGCGTGCGATGTAGTCCTGCGCGTATTGCGGACCGATCGCCTGCAGCACGCGGATGGTGACGAGATTCTTCGAGTGCGCGAGGGCGACGCGCAGCCGCATCGGTCCCTCGAACTTGCCGTCGTAGTTCTTCGGCTCCCACGCTTCGCCGCCCGCCTTTTCGGCCGGCACGAAGAACGGCGCGTCGTTGATGATCGTGGCCGGCGTGAAGCCCTTCTCGAGCGCCGCCGAATAGATGAACGGCTTGAAGGCCGAGCCCGGCTGGCGCAGCGCCTGCGTCGCATGGTTGAACTTGTTGCGCTCGTAATCGAAGCCGCCGACCAGCGCGAGGATGGCGCCGTCGTCGGGGCGCACGGCGACGAACGCCGCTTCGGCGAGCGGCATCTGGGTGATGGCGTAGTGCCCCTTGTCGTCGCGCGTGAGGCGGATGATGGCACCGGTGCGGATCTTCTGATTCGCGGGCGCCTTGTCGCTCAGCGCACGCTGCGCGAACTTGAGTCCCGCGCCCGTCACTTCTGCCTGATCGCCGTTCGCAAGCACGGCGCGTACCTGCGACGGCGTGGCCTGCAGCACGACGCCGGTGACGATGTTGTCGCTGTCGGGGTTCTCCTGGAACACGCGGTCGAGCGCCGCATCCTGCTCGGCGGGGTCCTTCGGCAGGTTCACATAGCCTTCGGGGCCGCGGTAGCCGTGGCGCTGGTCATGGTCGATCACGCCTTTGCGCACCGCGGCGTACGCCGCGTCCTGGTCGGTGCGGTGGATGGTCGTCCAGACCGTGATGCCGCGCGTGTAGGCACTGTCGCCGTAGGCGTCGAACACCACCTGGCGGGCCATCTCGGCGACGAATTCGGCGTGGATGCTCGATGCTTCGCGCGTCGCCGGGCGCAATTTCAATGGCGCATTTTGTGCTTCCCGGAACTGGTCGTCGTTTATATAGTGAAGCTCATGCATCCGTCGCAGCACGTAGAGCTGGCGCGTCTTGGCCCTGCGCGGATTGGTAATGGGGTTGTATGCGGACGGCGCCTTCGGCAGGCCCGCGAGCGTGGCGGCTTCGGCCACGGTGATCTCCGACAGCGGCTTGCCGAAGTACGTCTGGGCCGCGGCCGCGAAGCCGTAGGCGCGCTGGCCGAGGAAGATCTGGTTGATGTAGAGCTCGAGGATTTCGTCCTTCGACAGCGACGCCTCGATCTTCCACGCAAGCAGCGCCTCGCGCAGCTTGCGCGACACGGTCTTCTCGCGGGTGAGGAAGAAGTTGCGGGCCACCTGCATCGTGATGGTTCCCGCCCCCTGCTGGGTGCCCGACGTGGCGTTCGCGAGCGCGGCGCGCAGCACGCTCAAATAGTCGACGCCGCCGTGTTGATAGAAACGTTCGTCTTCGGCGGCCAAAATGGCGTGTTTCATGACATCCGGGACTTCGCCGATACGCACGACCGCGCGCCGTTCCTCGCCGAATTCGCCGAGCAGGTCGCCGTCGGCGGACACCACCCGAAGGGGGATCTTCGGCTGGTAGTCGGTCAGCGCGTCGAGAGGGGGGAGCGTCGGCCACAGCAGCGCCAGCACGAAGGCGCCGAGCAGGCCGCCGACGACGGCGAGGCCCAGCACGACCGAGGCGGTATAGACGAGCCAGCGCTTTAGCACGATGGAATAAAAGCCATGTTTGGGGCGGGGTGCCGCAGTCGATTATAGGCGTGGTTGCAACACTGGGTCGCCCGGAAGGAAACATTTCGACGACCGGTACACTTGTCGCCGGCGTTTAATGTAGATTATCAGCAACGGGGCCGATACGATGCTTGCCGATAACTTCTCCTCTGCACTCGACTTGTTCAAAACGAGGTCGCCGACCCTTATTGGGGTCGATATCGCCTCGACATCGCTGAAGCTCGTCGAGCTTTCCGCGGCCGGGAAAGGGACTTACCGCCTCGACCGCTACGTCATCGAGCCGCTGCCGAAGGATGTCGTCGCCGACGGCAACGTGCTCAACATCGAGCTTTGCGCCGACGTGCTGAAGCGCGCCTGGAAGCGGCTCGGCAGCCGCAATCGCAACGTCGCCCTCGCGCTGCCGGCGGCAATGGTCATCACGAAGAAAATCATCGTGGCGGCCGGACAGCGGGAAGAGGACCTCGAGCTCACCGTCGAGGCCGAGGCCAACCAGTACATCCCGTTCGCGCTCGACGAGGTCAACCTCGATTTCCAGGAGATCGGGCCTGCCCCGAACAACCCCGACGAGGTCGAGGTGCTGATCGCCGCGTCGCGGAAGGAAAAGGTCGAGGACCGGGTCGCGGTCGCCGAGGCAGCCGGGCTCAAGGCGCGCGTGATGGACGTCGAGTCGTATTCGACGCAGGAGGCGTTCCAGCTGATCGCGCCGTCGCTGCCCGCGAACGGGCGCGACCAGAACATCGCGCTCGTCGACATCGGGGCGCACGTCATGCACTTCTACGTCCTTCGCAACGGCCAGATGCTATTTTCGCGCGATCAGGCGTTCGGCGGCAATCAGCTGACGCAGGACATCCAGCGCGCCTTCAACCTGTCGGCCGACGAAGCCGAGTCGGCGCGCAGGAACCAGGGGCTGCCGGAGAACTACGACCACGACGTGCTGCAGCCGTTCATGGAATCGCTCGCGCTCGAGGTGACGCGCGCGCTGCAGTTCTTCTTCACGTCCACCTCGTACAACCAGGTCGACCAGATCGTCATCGCCGGCGGCTGCGCACTGTTGCCGGGGCTCGACGAGCTCGTCGCGAAGCGGGCCGGCGTGGCCACCCTCGTCGCCAACCCGTTCGCCACGATGCAGACCAGCGACCGGGTCCGGCCGCGGCAGCTCGCGCAGGAGGCGCCGATGCTGATGATCGCCACCGGCCTCGCCATGCGCGGCTTCGAATAGGACGAGGGGCCTTCCATGCGCATCAATCTGCTGCCCCATCGCGAGCAGAAGCGGCAAGCCCGCGAGCGCCAGTTCGTTTCGCTGGCGATCACGCTCGCGATCCTCGGCGTGGCCATCGTCGCGCTCGTGCACGTGATCCTCACCGCGCGCATCGACAACCAGATCTCGCGCAACCAGCTGCTCAAGACGAAGATCGCCGAGCTCGATGCGCAGATCAAGGAGATCGACCGGCTGCGCGACCAGATCCAGCAGGTGCTGGCGCGCAAGCAGGTCGTCGAATCGCTGCAGTCGAACCGCAACGAGGCCGTGCACCTGCTCGACCAGCTCGTGCGGCAATTGCCCGAGGGCGTCTACCTCAACTCGGTCAAGCAGACCGACAAGAAGGTGACCATCGTCGGCTACGCGCAATCGAATGCGCGCGTGTCGACGCTGATGCGCAACATCGAAGGCTCGCCGTGGCTCGAGAAGCCCGAGCTCGTCGAGGTCAAGCTCGTCAGCGTCCCGGCGCAGGGCCGCACCGGACCGCAGAACCTGAACCAGTTCACGCTGAATTTCCAGATCCGGCGGGCGACGCCTGACGCGCTGGCCGGTCCCGGCGCGCCGGGCAAGGCGACGGCGAAGGGGGGCAAGGCATGACGCTCGATGACTTCCGCCGCCTCAATTTCCGCGAAGTCGGCAAGTGGCCGCTCGCGCCGAAGATCATCGTGCTGGCGCTCGTCGTGCTGTTCATCGTCGCGCTCGGTGCGTACTTCGACTGGAAGGACCAGTGGGATTCGCTGCAGACCGCCGAGCAGGAAGAGGGGCGGCTGCGCGACCAGTTCAAGGAGAAGAAGGCGAAGGCGATCAACTACGACCTCTACGTGCAGCAGCTCGCCGAGGTCGAGCAGTCGTTCGGCGCGCTCGTCAAGCAGCTGCCGAACCGCTCGGAGATCGATGCCCTCCTCACCGACATCAACCAGGCCGGCCTCGGCCGCGGGCTCCAGTTCGACCTGTTCCGGCCCGCGCCGCAGGAGCGGATGGCCGACTTCTACGCCGAGCTGCCGATCAGCATCAAGATCACCGGCAACTATCACGACATCGGTGCGTTCGCGAGCGATGTCGCAGCGCTGCCGCGCATCGTCACGCTGAACGACCTCGCGATCGTCAACGACAAGGGAACGCTGACGATGGACGCCGTCGCGAAGACGTTCCGCTATCTCGACGAGGAAGAAATGGCGAAGCAGCGCGCGCTGGCGAAGGCGGCGAAAGGCAAGAAATGAAACGCGCCGTCGCCATCGCATGCGCCGCGCTCGTTGCCGGCTGCGGCCCGGCCAGCCACAAGGATCTCACCGACTGGATGGCCGAGCAGGGCAAGGGCGTGCGCGGTCACCTCGATCCCATTCCGCAGATCAAGCCGTACGAGCCGTTCGTCTACAACGATTTCGACCTGCCCGATCCGTTCAAGCCGCGCAAGATCGAGCCGATGAAGTCCGAGAGCACGAGCAAGCTCGCGCCCGACCTCAACCGCCGCCGCGAGCCGCTCGAGGCGTATCCGATCGAATCGCTGTCGATGGTCGGCACGCTCGAGAAAGGCAAGACGCGCTACGCGCTGGTCAGGACGCCCGAGCGCGACATCTACCAGGTGCGCCAGGGCATGCACATGGGGCAGAACTTCGGCGTGATCGTCGACGTCGACGACACCGACATCAAGCTCAAGGAACTCGTGCAGGACGGGTCAGGGGACTGGTCGGAGCGGTCCAGCACGCTCAACCTGCAGCAGGCTGACCAGAAACAGGAGCAGAAAAAATGAACGCTTATGGCGTCGGTCGACGGCCGGGCTGGGGAGGCCTTGCCGCAGTGACAGGATGGCTCGCGGGCATCGCGGCAATCGTCGTTGCCGGTGCCGCACTCGCGCAAGCTCCGAACCAGATCGAGCAGGTGTCGGTCACCCGCGCGGCATCGGGCAACACGATCGTGCGCTTCGAGCTCAAGGCGCCGCCGGCCAATCCGCCGGCCGGTTTCGCCACCGCGTCGCCGCCGCGCATCGCACTCGACTTCTTCGACACCACGAGCGCGCTGCCGAGCAACCAGCGCAACGTCGACGATCCGGCGCTGCGCGCACTGCAGTTCGTCGAAGCCGGCAAGCGCACGCGCGTCGTGTTCAGCCTCAACAAGCCGCAGTCGTTCGACACCAAGGTCGAGGGGAATGCGGTCGTCGTCACGCTTTCCGACAGCACGTCTGCGGTGGCCCAGGCCGCGCCGGCGCCGGTGCAGCGCTTCGCCGAAGGTGCGCCGGGCAACCAGCAGCACGCGCTGCGCGACGTCGACTTTCGCCGCGGCAGGAACGGCGAGGCACGCATCATCGTCGACCTCTCCGACAACAACACTGGCATCGACATCCGCCAGCAGGGACGGCAACTGATCGTCGACTTCCAGAAGACGTCGGTGCCGCGCAACCTGGAGCGGCGGCTCGATGTGGCCGACTTCAACACGCCCGTCGTCACCGTCGACACGTTCGAGCAGAACGGCAACGCGCGCATGGTGATCCAGCCGCAGGGCCTGTGGGAACACTCGGCGTACCAGGCCGAGAACCGCTTCATCATCGAGGTGAAGCCGGTCGTCGACGATCCGAACAAGCTCGTGCAGGGATCGCGCGCCGGCTACAAGGGCGAGAAGCTGTCGCTCAACTTCCAGAACATCGAAGTGCGCTCGGTGCTGCAGGTGATCGCCGACTTCACCGGCCTCAACATCGTCACCAGTGACACGGTGACCGGCAGCCTCACATTGCGGCTCAAGGATGTTCCTTGGGACCAGGCGCTCGACATCATCCTGCAGACCAAGGGCCTCGACATGCGCAAGAACGGCAACATCGTTCTGATCGCGCCGCGCGAGGAACTGGCGCTGAAGGAAAAGCAGCAGCTCGAATCGCAGGCGCAGATCAACGAGCTCGAGCCGCTGCAGACCGAAACGTTCCAGCTCAATTACGCCAAGGCGAACGACATCCTCGGCATCATCAACGGCCGTTCCAGCGCGGGTGGCGGCGCGCCGGGCACGGCAGCCGCGGCGCAGTTCCTGTCCAAGCGCGGCTCCGCGTTCGTCGATCCGCGCACCAACATCCTGTTCGTCACCGACATCGCGAGCCGGCTCGAGGAAGTGCGCCGCGTGATCCGCCAGATCGACACGTCGGTGCGCCAGGTGCTGATCGAGGCACGCATCGTCATCGCCGACGACACGTTCAGCCGGCAGCTCGGCATCCGCTTCGGCCAGCAGACGGGCGCAACGCTCTTCGGCCGGCGCTATGCGCTCGGCAGCGGCGGTTCGCTCGCAACGCAGCCGGTCGTTTCCTTGTCGGGCGGCACCGGCGGAACGGTGACGCGCACCACCGAAACGCAGACGCCGTTCGAGCTTGCGTCGGGCCTGGCCACGCCCGGCTACTCGAACGATCCGCAGCTGAACATCAACCTGCCCGTGGCCAATCCCGCGGGACAGTTGGCCCTCACGCTGATCAACCTCGGCAGCGGCAACCTGATCAACCTCGAGCTGTCGGCGCTCGAAGCCGACAACCGCGGCAAGGTCGTGTCGAGCCCGCGCGTGATCACCGGCGACAACCAGAAGGCGCACATCGAGCAGGGCACCGAAATTCCGTACGTGACGCCGGGCAGCGCGAATTCGCCGGCAACGGTGTCGTTCAAGAAGGCGGTGCTCGCGCTCGACGTCACGCCGCAGATCACCCCCGATGGACGCGTGATCATGCAGGTCGAGATCCGCAAGGACTCGGTCGGCCAGCTCGTCAACGTGCAGGGCGGCGGACAGGTGCCGGCCATCGACACGAAGAACGTGCTGACGCAGATCGCCGTGAACAACGGCGACACCGCGGTGATCGGCGGCATCTACGAGGAAGTGATCCGCAACGACAAGACGCAGGTGCCGTTCCTCGGCGACGTGCCGGTGCTCGGCAATCTGTTCAAGACGACCACGCGCTCGAGCCAGAAAACCGAGCTCCTGATCTTCCTCACGCCGCGCATCGTGAAGGACACCGTCACGTCGGTGCGCTGAAGCCTGCCTTACAATTCCCCGGTGTCACTGCACCGGGGCAATCTTTTTCTCGTGGGCCTGATGGGCGCCGGCAAGACGACGCTCGGACGCCAGCTCGCGCGCCGCCTCGACAAGCCGTTCGTCGACGCCGATCACGAGCTCGAGGCGCGCCTCGGTGTGCGCATCCCGACGATCTTCGAAGTGGAAGGCGAAGCCGGCTTTCGCGATCGCGAGGAAGCCGTGATCGACGAGCTCTCGCGCCGTAGCGGCATCGTACTGGCGACGGGAGGCGGGGCGGTCATGCGCGAGCAAAGCCGCGTGCGATTGCGCGAGAACGGCACCGTCCTGTATCTGCATGCCGAGCCCGAGACGCTCTGGCAACGCTTGCGCAACAGCCGCCAGCGACCGATGCTGCATGGCAACGACCCGCGCAATCGGCTGGTCGAGCTGTACCAGCTTCGCGATCCGCTCTACCGCGAGGTTGCGGATCACGTAATCGAATCGGACCGCGAAGCGGTCATACGCTTCGTGCGCTGGCTCGATGCCGAGCCCTGCGATGGGTCGGTTGCATGAAGACACTGACGGTCGGCCTCGGCGCGCGCACCTATCCGATTTTCGTCGGCAATGCACTGCTGTCGCGCGCTGCGTCGCTGCTCGACGCGCAGCGCGGACAGCGGGCCGTGGTCGTGACGAATGCCGTCGTCGCCGCACACCACCTTGCGCCGTTGAGGAACTCGCTCGGCGACGCAGGCATGCATGTCGACGTCGTGCTGCTGCCCGACGGGGAGGCGCACAAGAACCAGAGAACGCTCGACGACCTTCTGACGCGCCTCCTCGAATTGCGCATCGAGCGTTCGACGACGCTGATCGCGCTCGGCGGCGGCGTCGTCGGCGACATCGCGGGCTTCGCCGCGGCGATCTACCAGCGCGGCATTGCGTTCATCCAGGTGCCGACCACGCTTCTCGCGCAGGTCGATTCTTCGGTCGGCGGCAAGACCGGCATCAACCATCCGCTCGGCAAGAACATGATCGGCGCCTTCTGGCAGCCGCGCGCCGTGGTGATCGATACCGCCGTGCTGTCGACGTTGCCCGATCGCGAGTTGTCGGCAGGCCTCGCGGAGGTGATCAAGTACGGCGCCATCCGCGATGCGGGGTTCTTCGCGTGGCTCGAAACGAACATGGCCGCGCTGCTCGCGCGCGACGACGCGGCGCTGGAGCGCGCGATCGTGCGCAGCTGCGAGATCAAGGCGCAGATCGTGGCCGCCGACGAGCGCGAAGCCGGTGAGCGCGCGCTCCTCAACTTCGGGCACACGTTCGGCCATGCGATCGAGGCCGCGCAGGGCTACGGCGAATGGCTGCACGGCGAAGCCGTCGCGGCCGGCATGGTCTGCGCTTCGCGATTGTCCGAGCGCGTGTGCGGTTTGCGTGCGGAGGAAACCAGGCGTCTCGCGGACCTTGTCGTTGCTGCGAATCTGCCGGCGGGGCCACCGAAGATCGCGCGCGAGCGCTGGCTCGAGCTGATGCAGCGCGACAAGAAGGTTCAGTCAGGCGCGATGCGCTTCGTGCTGCTCGAACGGCTCGGGAGCGCGGTGGTGCGCGGCGATGTCGCCGAGAGTGACGTGGTGCACAGCGTAATGCCCGAGGCAATGCGCTGAATCGCGGCGCCCCGCCCCGACCGGCCTGCCGGGCGTTTCGCGGCATTGATGCCGGCAGCGATTCAGTCGTTCGAACCACCAGCCGCCACGAAAAAAACGGCGCCCGAAGGCGCCGTTTTCCGTCATGGTTTCGCCAATTAGGTGCAGTGCAGTGTAGCGCTCACCGGCTTTGCTGACCCCGACGACACGTTGATAGTGAAATCACCCGTTGCATTGGTCGCACCGGTGGTAGTGCTGGGAATGCTCACTGTGATCTGGCCGGCGGCAGCAGTCGCGGTGATCGGGCCGCCTACGCCCGCGTTTGTAGTGGCGGGCGACACCGCGACAACAAACGTACCTGTACCTCCTGTTGCCAGGATTTGCCCGAGCTGCGTCACTCCTGTTGGCGACGCCGTGCACTTCGCCGAAATACTACTTGGAGTAAGCAAGATCGGCGCGGGTGCCGGTGCCGCCGTACCAAACGCATTCGTCGCCGTCGGCGGTGTAAGCAGCGTGCGTCCGGCCGCATCGGTAATCGCGAACGTGAGGCCGGTGAAGCACGTGCCGTTCGTCGTGATCGTAAACCCGCCGCCGCTCCGCTGCACCGGATTTCCGGTGATCGAAATGGCCGTCGGGAAGTTGGTCGCGATCGTGTAGGGCGGCGTGCCGCCGAAAACATAAAACGTCGCGCTTGCCCCGCTGCTGCAGGTTTGTGTATCCGGTCCGGTAAACGTCGTTACACCGGTCGGTATCACCGAAAGCACCGAGTTGCCATTGATGAACTGTGAGATCGTGAACTGGCCGACGACACTGCTGCCGCTCGTCACATCGGTTGCACGCACCGTCGCAACCTGTGTCGCCGCAGTCGGCGGCACCACGAGACGCACGGCCGCATTGCCGTTCTGGTCGGTGTTGACGGTGACCGATTGCACGACGGGCTGGCCAGGCGCGGTGCTCGAGATGGCGAAGTCCCCCTGCACAACGTCAAAACGCACCGGGCGTCCGGCAAGCGGCGCGCCTCCGGGTCCGAGCACCTGCACGGAAGCGAGACCGTCCTGACCGGAGCAAAGGTCGGCACCCGAACTTCCGCAGTTCGGATTCCCGGTGATCGTGATCGACGTGGGGAGCAGCAGCGCAGGACGTACCGTCACGGTGGCCGCGGTCGCCTGCCCGGCCGCGTCGCGTACGGACATGGTGACCGTCGTGTCGGCCCCCACATTCCCGGGAACGACGACGAGCGTATTGCCGTTCAGCGTCCCGACAACGGGCAGGGCGGTCTGGTCGCTCGTCAGGATCGTGTACGGCTGCGTGCCGCCCGAGATGAGAAACGTGAACGGGACGCCCGAAAAGGCCGTCGCGGTCGATGGCGTAACCGTCAGCGGCGTTACGCCACCGCCATTTATCACCTGGCTTGGCGACCCGTTGCCGCCGCCGCATGCGGCAAGCGACAGCACGCCGGCCAGGGCGGCCAGGGTCAGGAGCGGGCGCAGCCACGCGGTCAGTCGGTATCCGGGCATGATGGGGGTCCTGATGATGATGTCCTAAAGATGCGGTTGGGGAGGTGGCGAAACGGACGCTGCAACAACGATCTAGCAGAGTTTGCTCAGATTAAAACGGAACAGCATTCATGACGCAAGCATTTCCTGTCGAAACGCTCCCCGCGGCGTAGCCTCTGTTGCATTCGGCGACGACGTGTCGTCAGCAGCCTGGCGGGGCCTCGATTCTTGCCGCAATGCAGCATCCCACGTAACATGGACGGGTTTCGCCGTATTTCGGCGCAACTCATGACGCCCGCGCCCCGCCGCCGGCACTTTTGTCCGTCCTTTCGAGGTGCAGTGTGGAAAATCCTCCTCACGCGACGATCCCCGCGTGGCCGCCCGCCGCGCAGGGCCTCTACGATCCGGCGCACGAGCACGACGCCTGCGGTCTGGGCTTCATCGCGCACATCAAGGGCCGCAAGACGCACGAGATCATCACGCAGGGTCTCGCCATCCTCGAGAACCTGACGCATCGCGGCGCCACCGGTGCCGATCCGCTGCAGGGAGACGGCGCGGGAATCCTGATCCAGATGCCCGACGCCTTCCTGCGTCGCGCCTGCGGCAAGGTCGGCATCACGCTGCCCGCGATCGGCCAGTACGGTGTCGGCATGGTGTTCCTGCCGCGGGAGCCGGCGTCACGCGTCGCCTGCGAGCAGGAAATCGAGCGTGCGATCGCCGCCGAAGGCCAGGTGCTGCTCGGCTGGCGCGACGTGCCGACGAACAACGCGGGGCTTTCGGCGCGCACGAAGGAAGTCGAGCCGGTGATCCGGCAGGTGTTCGTCGCACGCGGCTCGCGCGAGATGGACCAGGATGCGCTCGAGCGCAAGCTTTACGTGATCCGCAAGGGCGCGGGGCACGCGATCCAGGCGCTCAATCTGCGCCATGGCAAGGAGTTCTACGTGCCGTCGTTCTCGACGCGCACGATCGTCTACAAGGGCATGCTGCTCGCGCACCAGGTCGGCGAGTACTACCTCGACCTCGCCGATGCGTCGATGGTGTCGGCGCTTGCGATGGTGCACCAGCGCTTTTCGACCAACACGTTTCCGACCTGGGATCTCGCGCACCCGTTCCGCTTCATCTGCCACAACGGCGAGATCAACACGTTGCGCGGCAACTTCAACTGGATTCGCGCGCGTGAAGGCGCCATCGCCTCGAAGGTGCTCGGCGACGATCTGCCGAAGCTGTGGCCGCTCATCTACGACGGTCAATCCGATTCCGCGTCGTTCGACAACGCGCTCGAACTGCTGCTGATGGGCGGCTATCCGCTCGCGCACGCGATGATGCTGATGATTCCCGAAGCGTGGGCGGGAAACGCGCTGATGGACGACGACCGGCGCGCATTCTACGAATACCACGCCGCGCTGATGGAGCCGTGGGACGGGCCCGCGGCGATGGCCTTCACCAACGGGCGCCAGATCGGTGCGACGCTCGACCGCAACGGCCTGCGTCCCGCGCGCTTCGTCGTTACCGACGACGACTACATCGTCATGGCGTCCGAGGTCGGCGTGCTCGACATCCCGGAAGCGAAGATCGTCAAGAAGTGGCGGCTGCAGCCGGGCAAGATGCTGCTCGTCGACCTCGATGCCGGGCGGATCGTCGACGACGACGAGCTGAAGCGCACGCTCGCCACGCAAAAGCCGTATCGCGACTGGATCGCGCGTTACCGGCTGCGGCTCGAGGAGATGCCCGAGCCGGCGCCCACCACGCCGACGTCGGTGCCGCTGCTCGATCGGCAGCAGGCGTTCGGCTACACGCAGGAAGACCTGAAGATCATCCTCGCGCCGATGGCGGCGAATGCCGAGGAACCCGTCGGCTCGATGGGCAACGACGCCGCGCTGCCGGTGCTCTCCGATCGGCCGAAGGTCTTCTACAACTATTTCAAGCAGCTCTTCGCACAGGTGACGAACCCGCCGATCGATCCGATCCGCGAGGAGCTCGTCATGTCGCTCGTCTCGTTCATCGGACCGCGTCCCAATCTCCTGGCGCTCGATCCGCGCGACGACGACGCCGAGATCGCGAACGGCGTGCACGGGCACGGCACGACGCCCGACGGCGAGCCGCCGATGCGCCTCGAGGCGCAGCAGCCGGTGCTCACGCCCGAAAACATGGAGAAGCTTCGCCACGTCGAGCTTTTCTCGGGCGGCGCCTTTCGCTCGATCGAGCTCGACATCTGCTACCCGTCGGCGTGGGGCGGCAACGGCATGGAAGCAGCACTGGCGAGCCTTGCCGCGCACGCCGAGGATGCGATCCATCAGGGCTACAACATCCTGATCCTGTCCGACCGCATGGTCGGCGCCGACATGCTGCCGATCCCCGCGCTGCTCGCGACGGCGGCGGTGCACGAGCACCTCGTGAAGAAGGGGCTGCGCACGTCCACCGGCCTCGTCGTCGAAACGGGATCCGCTCGCGAAGTGCACCATTTCGCGCTGCTCGCGGGCTACGGCGCGGAAGCCATCCACCCGTATCTCGCGCTCGAGACGCTCGCCGAGCTCGCAGGCGACGCCGGCAAGGATGGGCAGAAGCGCTACATCAAGGCGATCTGCAAGGGCCTCTGCAAGGTGATGTCGAAGATGGGCATCTCGACGTACCAGTCGTATTGCGGCGCGCAGATCTTCGAGGCCGTCGGCTTGCAGAAGTCGTTCGTCGACAAGTACTTCACCGGCACGGCGAGCACGATCGAGGGCATCGGTCTGTTCGAGGTCGCCGCCGAAGCCGAGCGGCTGCACGCACTTGCATTCGGCGACGACCCGCTGCTTGCGGGCGCACTCGATGCCGGCGGCGACTACATGTACCGCATCCGCGGCGAAGAGCACATGTGGACCCCCGACGTGATCGCGAAGCTGCAGCACGCGGCGCGCGCGAACTCGCATTCGACTTACCGGGAATATGCGGCGCTCATCAACGAGCAGGGCAGGAAGCTCAAGACGCTGCGCGGCCTGTTCGAGTTCAGGACCGCAGAACGTACGCCGGTGCCCCTCGACGAGGTCGAGCCGGCGAAGGAAATCGTCAAGCGCTTCGCCACCGGTGCGATGAGCCTCGGCTCGATCTCCACGGAAGCGCACACGACGCTCGCCGTCGCGATGAACCGCATCGGCGGCAAGTCGAACACCGGCGAGGGCGGCGAGGACCCGATGCGCTATCGCGCCGAGATGCGTGCGGGCAAAAGCGTCGTCGAGGACGGTGACACGCTCGCGACGATCATCGGCCAGGCACCGGTCGAGCACGACATTGCGCTGAAGGCGGGCGACAGCCTGCGCTCGCGCATCAAGCAGGTCGCCTCGGCCCGCTTCGGCGTCACGGCCGAGTACCTCGCGTCGGCCGATCAGTTGCAGATCAAGATGGCGCAGGGTGCGAAGCCGGGCGAGGGCGGCCAGCTCCCCGGCCACAAGGTGTCCGAATACATCGCGCAGTTGCGCTTTTCGGTGCCGGGCGTGGGCCTCATCTCCCCGCCGCCGCATCACGACATCTATTCGATCGAGGATCTCGCGCAGCTTATCCACGATCTCAAGAATGCGAACCCGCGCGCGTCGATCTCGGTCAAGCTCGTCTCCGAGGTCGGCGTCGGCACGGTGGCCGCCGGCGTTGCGAAGGCGAAGGCCGACCACGTCACGATCGCCGGCCACGACGGCGGCACGGGTGCCTCGCCCGAATCGTCGATCAAGCACGCCGGCACGCCGTGGGAGCTTGGCTTGGCCGAGACGCAGCAGACGCTGGTGCTGAATCGGCTGCGCGGGCGCATCGCCGTGCAGGTCGACGGGCAGATGAAGACCGGCCGCGACGTCGCGATCGGCGCACTGCTCGGCGCCGACGAGTTCGGCTTCGCGACCGCGCCGCTCGTCGTCGAAGGCTGCATCATGATGCGCAAGTGCCATCTCAACACCTGTCCGGTCGGCGTCGCAACGCAGGACCCCGTGCTGAGGCGGCGCTTCACCGGTCAACCCGAGCACGTGGTCAATTACTTCTTCTTCGTCGCCGAGGAGTTGCGCGCGATCATGGCCGAGCTCGGCTTTCGCACGCTCGCCGAAATGATCGGACGCAGCGACCTGCTCGACATGAGGAAGGGCATCGAGCACTGGAAGGCGAAGGGACTCGACTTCAGCCGCGTGTTCCACCAGCCGGCGATGCCGCCCGAGGTCGCACGGCATCACTGCGAGGCGCAGGACCACGGCCTTGCACGTGCGCTCGACCACCGGCTGATCGAAGCGGCGGCACCGGCCATCGACAAGGGACAACCGGTGCGGCTTGCCTCGCGCATCCGCAATGCGAACCGTTCGGTCGGCGCGATGCTCTCCGGCGTGGTTGCGCGCCGGCACGGCCACGATGGGCTCGCAGAGGACACGCTGCACGTCGCGTTCGAGGGCATCGCCGGACAGAGCTTCGGCGCGTTCCTCGCGCACGGAATCACGTTCGAATTGCAGGGCGGCACGAACGATTACGTCGGCAAGGGGCTGTCGGGCGGGCGCATCGTCGTTTATCCCGATCCCGCGTGTCCCGCAAAGGCCGAGGAGAACATCGTCATCGGCAATACGGTGATGTACGGCGCCATTGCCGGCGAAGCGTATTTCCGCGGCATCGCGGGCGAGCGCTTCTGCGTGCGCAATTCGGGCGCGAGCGCGGTGGTCGAAGGCACCGGCGATCACGGCTGCGAATACATGACGGGCGGCACGGTCGTGGTGCTCGGGCGCACCGGTCGCAACTTCGCGGCCGGCATGAGCGGCGGGGTCGCGTACGTTTTCGATGGCGACGGCACGTTCGCATCGCGCTGCAACCCGGCCATGGTGGCGCTCGGACCGGTGCTCACCGAAAGCGAGCAGCAGCGGCTGGAAAAGGAGCTCGCCAGTGCCGGCAAGGGCCGGTTGTTGCACCAGGGCATGGCCGACGAAGCGATCCTGCGCCGCCTGATCGAGCGCCATCTGCGCTTCACCGGATCGACGCTCGCGCTGTCGATGCTCGACCACTGGGACGCGACGCGCGCGAAGTTCGTGAAGGTGTTCCCGAACGAGTACGTGCGTGCGCTATCGGAAATGCACGTGAAGGCGCAGCACGCGAAGCCGGCGGGCGTTCCCGCACAGCGCGCGGTCGCGTAGGAGCTGGCGACGATGGGCAAGATCAGCGGGTTTCTCGAATGGCAGCGGATCGCCGAAGTCGCCGATCCGGTGCGCTCGCGCGTGCGTCACTTCCGCGAGTTCATCCATGCGCTCGACGACGGGGCGGCATCGATCCAGGGCGGGCGCTGCATGGATTGCGGCATTCCGTTCTGCCAGACCGGCTGTCCGGTCAACAACATCATTCCCGACTGGAACGACCTCGTTTATCGGCATCAGTGGAAGGCGGCACTCGACGTGCTGCATTCGACGAACAATTTTCCCGAATTCACCGGCCGCATCTGTCCCGCGCCGTGCGAGGCGGCCTGCACGCTCAACATCAACGACGATCCCGTCGGCATCAAGTCGATCGAGCACTTCATCATCGACAAGGGCTTCGATGAGGGCTGGGTCGTCCCGTTGCCGCCGCAACGGAAGACCGGCCGGCGAGTGGCGGTCGTCGGTTCCGGCCCTGCCGGACTTGCCTGCGCGCAGCAACTGGCACGCGCGGGACACGACGTCGTCCTGTTCGAGAAGGAGGACCGGATAGGCGGGCTGCTGCGCTACGGCATTCCCGACTTCAAGATGGAAAAGCACCTGATCGACCGGCGCATGGCGCAGATGTCGATCGAAGGCGTCGAGTTCCGTCCCAATGGGCACGTCGGCGGCAACGTCTCCGCGCAGACGCTGCTCGGCGAGTTCGACGCGATTGCGCTTTCGGGCGGCGCCGAGAAGCCGCGCGACCTGCCGGTGCCGGGGCGCGAGCTTGACGGCGTGCATTTCGCGATGGAGTTCCTGCCGCAGCAGAATCGTGTGGTTGCCGGCGATCGCGTCACCGGGCAGATCAGTGCCGCGGGCAAGCGCGTCATCGTCGTGGGCGGCGGCGATACCGGGTCGGATTGCGTCGGCACGTCGACGCGCCAGGGGGCGCTGTCCGTCACGCAGTTCGAATTGCTCGCCCAGCCGCCGCTCACCGAGAACAAGCCGCTCGTATGGCCGTACTGGCCCATCAAGCTGCGCACGTCGTCGTCGCAGGAAGAAGGCTGCGAGCGCGACTGGTCGGTGGCGACGAAGCGCTTCGAAGGCAGCAACGGTCACGTCGAGAAGCTCGTCGCCGCACGCGTCGAATGGCAGCGGGATGGCAGCGGCGCGATGCGGATGGTTGAGGTTCCAGGCAGCGAATTCGAGATGAAAGCCGACCTCGTGCTGCTGGCGATGGGTTTCACCGGGCCGGGCGAAACCGGGCTCGTCGAGCAGTTCGGCGTCGAGCGCGATGCACGCAGCAACGTGAAGGCGACGACCGACGATTACCGCACCAGCGTGCCGAAGGTCTTCGCCGCCGGCGACATGCGCCGCGGACAGTCGCTCGTCGTATGGGCGATTCGCGAAGGCCGCCAATGCGCACACGCGATCGACACGTTCCTGATGGGATCGTCGTCGCTGCCCCGTTGATCGGGGTCAGAGACGACTTTCGCGATGCGCGCGCGACCCCGCCTCGTCCAGCAGCGGCGCGCGAAAGTCGTCTCTGACCCCCCTTTTCCGGGCCCGGCGAGCGGCGACGCGCAAAAACCGGGACTCACCCCGCTGCGCACGCTCGATATCGCGACGTGGCGGCCGCAGGTTGCGCCCGCCGACACCGAGCGCTACGCGCGCGAACTCGAGAGCGGCGCCGTGCTCGTGCTGCCGCATCTCGCGTTCGCATTATCACCCGCGGAGCAGCGCTTCCTCGACGTCCGCTGGTCTGACGGCAGAGCGAAGAACATCAGTCTCGACGGCGACGCGATCCGAGGCGCGCAAGGCGACGTGGCCGATCTCGACGCGCTCGCCGCAATGGTCTCGCGCTTCGCCGCCGACGCAACCGCGTTGATCGGCGCACTCTTTCCGCGCTACGCCCCGCATTTGAAGCGTGCGCGCACGAGCTACCGTCCGCACGGCGCCGCCGGCCGCGCCGTATCGTGGCGCAAGGACGACACGCGGCTGCACGTCGATGCGTTTCCGTCGCGTCCCAACCGCGGCGAACGGATCCTGCGCGTGTTCTGCAACCTGAATCCCGACGGCGAAGATCGCGTCTGGCGCGTCGGTGAGCCGTTCGAGCCGATGGCGCGCGCACTTCTGCCGCGCGTGCGTCCGATGCTTCCCGGCGAGGCGACGCTGCTCGCTGCGTTACGTGTGACCAAGGCGCCGCGCAGCGAATACGATCATCTGATGCTCGGGCTGCACGACGCCGCGAAGGCCGACGGGGGCTACCAGCGCAACTGCACGCAGCGCGAAGTGCGCTTCGCGCCGGGAACGACATGGATCTGCTACTCGGACCAGGTCATGCACGCCGCGTCGTCCGGACAGTACATGCTCGAGCAGACCACGCACCTGCCGCTGTCCGCGCTCTACGAGCCGGCGCGCTCGCCGCTCGCGGTGCTCGAGCGGATCACGGGCCGTGCGCTGACATGAACCGATTTACGGGCCGTGTGCTGACATGAACCGATCAAGCGCGTTGCGCTGACATGAACGCGGCATCTTCAAAGCCCCAGCGCAGCGAATTCGCGAACGACACGCTGCTGCGCGCGCTGCGCCGCGAGCCCGTGCCGCACGTGCCCGTGTGGCTCATGCGCCAGGCGGGTCGCTATCTTCCCGAATACGCAGCACTTCGCGCACGTGCGGGCAGCTTCATGGCACTGGCGACCAATCCGTCACTCGCCACCGAAGTGACGCTGCAGCCGCTCGCGCGCTTTCCGCTCGACGCCGCCATCCTCTTTTCCGACATCCTCACGGTGCCCGACGCGATGGGGCTCGGGCTGTCGTTCGCCGAGGGCGAAGGGCCGCGCTTTGCGCGCACTGCGGCCGACGAGCGCTCGATCGAGGCGTTGAGCGTCCCCGATCTTGCGCGTCTTCGCTACGTGTTCGATGCCGTCGGCGAGATCAAGCGCGCGCTCGGCGGCCGCGTGCCGCTGATCGGCTTTGCCGGGAGTCCGTTCACGCTCGCGTGCTACATGATCGAAGGCCGCGGCAGCGCCGATTTCGCCAGCGTGCGGCGAATGGCGTTCGCACGTCCCGATCTTCTGGACCGGCTCGTCCGCGTGAACGCCGAGGCGGTGACGGCCTACCTGTGCGAGCAGGCACGCGCAGGGGCCGACGCGCTGATGCTTTTCGACACGTGGGGCGGGCTGCTTTCGCCGGCTGCGTATCGTCGCTTCTCGCTGGCGCCAATGCGCTCCATTCTCGAGCGGTTGCCCGCTGGCGTGCCGACGATCATCTTCACCAAGGGCGGCGCAGCCTCGCTGCCGGCCATCGTCGATTCGGGCGCGTCGTGCGTGGGGCTCGACTGGACGGCGGACCTCGCCGGCGCGCGCGGGCACTACGGCGATCGTGTCGCATTCCAGGGCAATCTCGACCCGCTCGCGTTACTGACCGATGCCGACAGCGTCGAGCGCGCAGCGCTGGCGCAGCTTGCCGAGGCAGGGGAGGCGCCCGGGTACGTGTTCAACGTGGGTCACGGGCTCGTGCCCGGCACGCCGCCGGACAACGTGGCGGCCCTTGTGGCTGCGGTCCACCGGGCGTCGGCCCGCGACACCCGGCCCGTCTCGCCGCCGTGATCCGACCTGCACCCGATCTTGAACGAGGGAGTTGACAAACGTCAAAACACGCGTTCCCCGCGGAGTTATGCACACGACCAGGCCGTTTGTCCTACACCCCGGCAGGTGACGAAATTTGCGCGAAGCGCGTCCGGTAAATAGCTGAAAAAGCGATTCAATTTTTGCGGCGTGGCGAGGGTGCAACAATCACGCCACGCGATTGACGCAACCGGCGATGGGCAGCAGAACCAGTTACGCACAAAACTATCCACAAGACGGGTGGGAAAGTTTTACCGGACGTTTTAGTAATTAGCGGCTTGCCATTCCATGTTGATGTATCGGATTAACTTTCGCGTAAGCAACATCGCAAGCGCGCCCCTTCCGTTGTAATTCCTGCTGCGGTTCATCGATGGCGATCGCCCACGTCGCCATGCCGATCGCGGCGTGGCAATACTTCGATTACTGGATCCCCGAAGGCCTGTCCGTCGCGCGCGGCGATATTGTGCGCGCGCGTCTCGGGAGGCGAAAGTGCATCGGTGTCGTGACGAGCATCGACGCGGCATCCGCCTTCGCCGACAGGCTGCAGCCGATCGACGCCTTGTGCGGGATCGCGCGACTGCCCGAAGAGATGCTCGCCATGGCGGACTTCGTCAGCACGTACTATCAGGTGCCGCCGGGTCTCGCGCATGCGTTGCTGATTCCGCCCCGAACGCTGGGCACGCGCGCTGCGTCGAAAGCCGCGACATCGGCCGAGTCGCAGTCGGTGGCGCCGCCCGACGGTCACGTGCTGAATGCGGCCCAGGCGGGTGCGCTCGGCGCAGTCGCCGCCAGCATGGGCACGTTTGGCGTGATGATGCTTCATGGCGTGACCGGCAGCGGCAAGACCGATGTGTATCTGGCCGCCGCCGCGCATGTCGTTGCCCGCGGTGGCCAGGTGCTGATCCTCGTTCCCGAGATCAACCTGACCCCTCAGTTCGAGCGGCGCGTGCAGCGCGCGCTCCCGGCGGCGCGCGCCGTGACATTGCACAGCCGGCTCGCGGCGGGTGCGCGGCGCGCGCACTGGGACGCGGCCGCGAGCGGCGCGGCGCAGGTCGTGCTGTCGACACGTCTCGGCGTTTTCGTACCGCTGCCCAACCTTGCGCTGATCGTCGTCGACGAGGAACACGACGACTCGTTCAAGCAGCAGGACGGCGCCCGTTACCACGCGCGCGACCTTGCCGTGTGGCGCGCGCGCAGGCGCCACGTCCCGGTCGTCCTCGGCAGTGCGACGCCTTCACTCGAGACCTGGACGCGCGCGCGCGCCGGCCGCTACCGGATCGCGACGCTGCCCGAACGTGCCGACGCACGGGCTCGCCTGCCCGCCATCCGCTTCGTTCCCGTCCGTCGCACCGACGCCCGCGACGGGTTGTCTCCCGCGTTGCGCGAAGCGATCGGCGTGCGACTCGCGAGAAACGAGCAGTCGCTGATCTTCGTCAACCGTCGCGGGTACGCGCCTTCGCTCAAATGCGCGGCATGCGACTGGGAGTCGGCATGTTCGCGCTGCGCGGCGCGGCTCGTCGTGCATCGCGGTCCCGACCGGCTGCGCTGCCATCACTGCGGCAGCGTGAAGCCGCTGCCGCGCGCCTGCCCCGAATGCGGGAACGTCGATCTGCTGCCGCTCGGCTTCGGCACGCAGCGGCTGGAGCAGGCCGTTCGCGCGGCCTTTCCGGCCGCCCGGATCGCGCGCGTCGATCGCGACACGACGCGCAACAAGGATGCGTTCGCGAACGTGCGCCGCGACGTCGAGAACCAGGCGCTCGACATCCTGATCGGCACGCAGATGCTCGCGAAGGGCCACGATTTTGCGCGTCTCACGCTCGTCGGCGTTCTCGGTGCCGACAACGCGCTCTACAGCGCCGATTTCCGTGCCACCGAACGCCTGGCGGCGCTCCTGATGCAGGTCGCAGGACGCGCCGGGCGTGCCGACCTCGCCGGTGAAGTGGTCGTGCAAACGGATTTTCCCGGCCACCCGGTCTACCGCGCGCTGGCGGCGCACGACTATGCGAGCTTTGCCGACGAGCTGGTCGGCGAGCGCGAGGCCGCGCAGTTGCCGCCGGCCTCGCACGTAGCGCTGTTGGTTGCCGAAGCGCATGTGCGCGACGATGTCGACCGCTTTCTGGACGCGGCATTCGATGCGGCGACGGCGTTGCGCAAGGCCGATGCGGGCGTCGAGGTATTTCCACCGGTGCCCGCTCCGATGGCACGCCGACGCGGCTACGAGCGCGGACAGGTCGTTGCGCAGAGTGCGCGGCGCAAGGATCTGCACGCGTTCCTGCCGCGCTGGCGTGAAGCGCTCGCGGCTGGCACGGGCACGCGCGTGCGCTGGGCGATCGACGTCGATCCGACGTCGTTCTAGGCCGCTCGCCCGATTTTATTGATCGTCCCGGAACTTGAGGGCGATTTGCAGGGCTGCGCCGTTCCAGCGGAAGCGCGAACCGAGCGTCTTTCGCTCGAACGCGTCACTGGTTCCCCGCCTTCGCGGGGACGACGAAGTTGTGGAGCCCCACATCACGCAATTATGTAAAGCAATTAGCCACATTCATGCTGCGGCTGCGCGCCTAGTGCGGGGTGGTGCCGTGCACTCGCTATAATTGCGCGCGCCATGCCCGCCCATGAAGCCGCGGCCGTTCCGGCCGAGGCAGTCGACCCGAAGCAACGCATCGCCGAAGCGCTCACGCGCATCGTCGGCGCGACGTTTCCCGACGCACCGCTTTCCGCCGCGCTCGTCGAGCGTCCGCGCGACGCGTCGCACGGCGACTACGCGACGAACGCGGCGCTCGCGCTCGCGAAGCCGGCGCGGCGCAATCCGCGCGAGCTCGCGCAGCGCTTCGCAGGCGATCTCCAGGCGGCGCTTCCGGGCCTCGTCGAGTCGGTCGACGTGGCCGGTCCGGGCTTCATCAACGTGCGTCTCACCAGCGCTGCCCGGCAGCAGGTCGTTGCCGCGATCCTCGCCGCCGGCGACCGTTATGGTCGAAGCGCGGCGCGCGCCGGCGAGCGCGTTCTCGTCGAATTCGTCTCGGCCAATCCCACCGGACCGCTGCACGTCGGGCACGGCCGGCAGGCGGCGCTCGGCGATGCGATCGCGAACCTGCTTCAGGCGCAGGGCGCGGAGGTCACGCGCGAGTTCTACTACAACGACGCGGGGCAGCAGATCGAGAACCTCGCGGTGTCGGTGCGTGCCCGCGCCCGCGAGATTCTCGGCGAGTCGGGTGAATTCCCCGAGGACGGCTATCGCGGCGAGTACATCCGCGAGCTCGCGCAACGCTATCTCGACGAGGTCGGCAACGACCTGTCCGACATCGAGCCGATCCGCCGCTTCGCAGTGGCGGAGCTGCGCAAGGAGCAGGACCGCGACCTCGCCGCATTCGGCGTGCGCTTCGACCGCTTCTACCTCGAAAGCTCGCTCTATGCCGACGGCCGCGTCGACGCGACGGTGGCGAGGCTCGTTGCGGCCGGCGTCACCTACGAGCACGAAGGCGCGCTGTGGTTGCGCACGACGGACTTCGGCGACGACAAGGATCGCGTGATGCGCAAGTCCGACGGCGGCTACACGTACTTCGTGCCCGACGTCGCCTATCACGTCACCAAGATCGAGCGCGGCTTCGAGCGCGCGATCAACGTGCAGGGCTCCGACCATCACGGCACGATCGCGCGCGTTCGCGCGGGACTGCAGGCGCTCGGCGCCAACGTACCGCCGGGCTATCCCGATTACGTGCTTCACAAGATGGTGACGGTGATGCGCGGCGGCGAGGAAGTGAAGATCAGCAAGCGCGCCGGCAGCTACGTCACGCTGCGCGACCTGATCGACGAAGCCGGGCGCGACGCCGTGCGCTTCTTCCTCGTGTCGCGCAAGGCGGATTCCGAGTTCGTGTTCGACATCGACCTCGCCCGGTCGCAGTCCGAGGAGAATCCGGTCTACTACGTGCAGTACGCGCACGCACGCGTCGCATCGGTGCTGAAGCAGGCGAACCTGCCGTTCGACGCGGCGCGCGCGACGCTTCGCGATGCCGACCTTGCTGCGCTCGAGAGCCGCTACGAGACGCCGCTGTTGCGCCGCCTGGCCGATTTTCCCGACGAGGTGGCGCTTGCCGCGCGCGAATTCGCGCCGCATCAGCTCACGTTCTACCTCAAGGATTTGGCGCAGGAATTCCACAGTTACTATAATGCGGAGCGCTTTCTCGTCGACGACCCCCGAATACGCAATGCGCGCCTCGCGCTGATCGTGGCCGTGGGCCAGGTGTTGCGCAACGGCCTCACCCTGCTCGGCATCGGCGCGCCCGATGCCATGTAATGCTTGTGCGCGCGTGACGCGCGTGTTTCCAATGACGCCATCCGCGCCGCACACCTCGCTCCCATGACTTCAATCCACGCATCCCGCCGGCCTTCGATGGCGCGCACTCCGCAGCCCCGAGGCGCACTCGGGGGCACGCTGCTCGGCGTGTTCATCGGCATCATCGTCGGACTCGGCATGGCGGCGAGCGTCGCCTACTGGCTGATGAAGAACAACCCGGCGCTGCCGATGCCGACGTTCTCGCGCGACGCGACCGAGCCTTCGCGCGATGCGGCGAAGGTCGCGAAAGCCGACGACAAGCCGCGCTTCGATTTCTACAAGATCCTGCCCGGGGTCGAGGAGCCGAAGGTGCAGCCGGCGCCCGACCGCGGTGATCGTGCCGTCGTCGACCAGGCGAAGGCACGGATCGCCGACAAGCCCGCCGAGCGCGCGGCGCCCGCGCTGCAGCCCGCAACGGACAAGGTCGCATCCGCGGCCGACACGACGGCCAGGCCCGTCAAGCCGAACGATCGCTTCTGGCTGCAGGCAGGGTCGTTCTCGACGGTGCCCGACGCGGAGAACCTGCGGGCGCGGCTTGCCCTTGCCGGTTGGGAGGCGAGCGTGCAGGAAGGCGCGCTGCCGGACAAGAGCGTGCGCTATCGTGTGCGCCTCGGACCTTACGACAACCCGGACGAGCTCGGACGCATGAAGTCGGAGCTCGCCCGGCGCGGTTTCGACGTCGCGGTCATCCACTATTGACGTCCATCCGGCGGCTGGCGGCGTGCAGGCCGGAACTCGCGTGCGCCCGCGCGGGCCCAAGTTTCTTCATTTCCCGGGAGTCTCCATGAGCATTCCGCAACTGCGTTTCCTCGCTCGCGGCCTGATTGCGCTGTTCGCTTTCGCACTGTGCGCGGGAGCGGCGAGCGCCGCGCTCGTCGAAGGAAAGAACTACGAGCGCCTGTCCAACCCGCAGCCGGTCGAAACGGGCAAGAAGATCGAGGTGATCGAATTCTTCTCGTACGGCTGCCCGCATTGCGCCGCGCTCGAGCCGTTTCTCGACACCTGGCTCGAAAAGCTGCCGCCCGACGTCGCGTTCCGGCGCGTCCCGGTGATGTTCCATTCCGACTGGGTCCAGCTCGCGAAGGTGTATTACACGCTCGACGCGATGGGCCAGGTCAAGCTTTCGCCCGACGTGTTCAAGGCCATTCACGAGACGGGCACGCGGCTTTCGGACAAGAAGACGTTCCTCGACTGGGCGGCGAGCAAGGGTCTCGACCGCAAGAAGGTCGAGGAAGTGTTCGATTCGTTCGCCATCGACGGCAGGATCAAGCGCGCAATGCAGCTCGCGCAGGAATACCGGATCCAGTCGGTGCCCAGCGTGATCGTCGATGGCAAGTTCATCACGTCGTCTGATCGCGTCGGCACCCACGCAAACCTGCCCCCGGCGATCGACGAGCTCATCGCGAAGGCGCGCGCCGAGCGCAAGAGCTGACGCCTGAACGTCTTCATCACCGGTGCGTCGTCCGGCATCGGCGAAGCGCTTGCGCGGCACTACGCCACCGAGGGTGCTGCGCTCGGATTGTATGCGCGGAGGCGCGCCGAGCTCGACCGCGTTGCAGCGTCACTGGCGCCCGCGGCCGTTGCAACGTTCGCCGGCGACGTGCGTGACCCCGCGACGCTCGCCGCCGCGGCGGACACCTTCATCGACCGTTTCGGAACGCCCGACATCGTGATCGCCAACGCCGGCGTTTCGCGCGGGACGTCGACCGAGCACGCCGAGGATCTGGCCGCGTTCCGCGAGGTGTTCGACACGAACGTGCTCGGCCTCGTCTACGCGTTTCAGCCGTTCATCGCCGCCATGCGCGCGGCCCGCCGTGGAACGCTCGTCGGCATCGCAAGCATCGCCGGCTTCCGCGGGGTTCCCGGATCGGGCGCCTACAGCGCGTCGAAGGCCGCGGCGATCGCGTATCTCGAGAGCCTCCGCGTCGAGCTGCGTGGAAGCGGAATCGGCGTCGTCACCGTCTGCCCCGGTTACATCGCAACGCCGATGACGTCACGCAATCCCTATCGGATGCCTTTCCTGATGCCGGCCGATACGGCGGCACGCAGGATCGCGAACGCCATCGCGAGGCGCAAGCGCTTCTACGTGCTGCCATGGCCGATGGCGCTCGCCGGCCGCGTGTTTCGCGCGCTGCCGCGGCCGCTCTACGATCGCGTTTTTGCCAACGCGCCGCGCAAGCCGCGACGCCCCGGCTGATCGCGATACCGCGCGCTACAGCGGCAGCCGCACGCCGAGCGTGACCGCGTAATCGTTGCCCTGGCTGCGTCCCGACGTGGCCGACCCCGCCACATATCCGGTGAAGCGTCCGAAGTCGGTGCTCGCGCCGACCAGGTACTGGACGTAATTGCCGTCCGGCTCGATCGTCGGAAGCGAGTAACGGCCGCCGAGCGTCACCGACGACGCGTCGACGTAACGCACGTCGTCCTTGCTTTCGAATGCGAAGCCGACGCGCGCGAAAGGCCGCACGTTGCCGATGTGTCCGGCGACCTGCCAGCCGAGCGTCGATATGAACGACTTCCGCTGCTGCTCGCCATAGAAAAGCGCGGTGCTGTCGTCGCCGTTCTCGGCGAAGCCTTTCACATGGATGTCCTGGTACGCGAGGCGCACGAAAGGCCCATGCAGCACGTCGGCGTACTGGAACCAGTAGCCCCCGAGCACGCTGGCCATCAGGTGCCAGCCGCGCGTGTCGCCGCGCTCGCTTCGACGCAGCGCGCCGAGGTCGAAATCGCGGTGCACGTCGGAAAAGTCGAGATCGCCCGCCCCAAGCGTCGCGCCCACGTACCACGGTCCCGTGCCATAGCCGGCGTACACGTTGCCGGTCGTCTCGCGCAGCGTGTAGCCGCCGCTCGCGGCGCCGAAGCTGCCCCTGTCGTCGGCGAACGTGAACGCGCCGCCGACGAGCATGTGCTCGGAAACCTTGATGTCGCCGCCCGCCGCGATCGTGTTCACGTCGGCGTTGCCCGACACGAAATTGCCGTTGAACGCGTCGCGCCCGTAGTCGTAGCTCGCCCACGCCTCGAACTTCGACGCCGACGCGGGCGCATCGAGCGCGGAAATCATCCGGTTGTCGATCGCGCGGAACGTCGCCTGTTCCACGGCGAGCGGCGCCTCGGCCAGCACGCCGATCTTCATCGGTCCGTCGATCATCGATTCCACCGCCTGCGCGATGATCGCGTGTCCCGCACTCGTTGGATGCACGCCGTCGGCGAACAGGAACGTCCTCGCGGCATCCGGCGTCACGAGATTGGCCGGCGTGCACAGCAGCGAAGGCGTCGTGCCGCACGCAGGAACGGTCACGTTGACGAGGCCGAAAGATGCGGGATTCGCGATCGCTTCGCGGAAAAGCGCGTTGACGTTGAAGCGGATCGTCGGCGCGCCGAGCGTGTCCAGGCCGCCGATCAGCGCGGTGTTGTAGAGGTTCGAAACCGCACTGAATTGCACGGGCTGCCCCGACGCAATGCCGGACGGCGTGCTGCCGAGGTCGGGCATGTTGAAGACGACGACGTAGCGGGCACCGGCGCGGTTCAGAATGGCCACCTGCTGCGCGAGGTCGCCCGCGGCGGTCGCGACGTTTGCCTGCAATTGCGCGGGCGTGATTGCGCCGGCACCGAGCGCGCCGAGCTGGAAGAAGATGTCGTTCGCGCCGCCCCATACGGAGTAAAGCGCACCGCGGTCGAGCGGACCGCGGCTCACGAGTTGCGCAACCTGCGTGGCAATCGGGGCGGCCGTCCCGGTCGGTGGACTGTCGGGCACGCCGGGCAGAGCGGTCACGCGTGCGCCGCCTTGCGCGAAGTTGGTGCCGCCCTGGTTCGCGGGAATCGCGGTGAAGCCGTAGTGCTGCGCGAATTGCTGCGACCAGACGGGCCCGGGATTGGTCGTGAAAAGCCCCGTCCCGGGCGGCAGCAGCGGCTTGTACGTTCCACTGTCCGTCAGGCTGTCGCCGAAAAAGTAGACGTTCGAAAACTGCGCCGAAGCGTTGCCGGCGCCGAGCATGCAAGCGACGGCGGTTGCGGCGAATGACACGCGGAAGGGTCGGGTCAAGAAGTGCTCCTCGTTCGTTACGGTAGCGCGGGATTGCCAGGCCGTGGGCGGGCGCTCGATTCTAGCGGAGCGTGTTGCGGGCGTCCGGTCAACGGACGCGCTCGCGTAAACGTTCTCGACGACATCATGCACGGCATTCCCTCTTCGGCGCACAGCGTTGCGATCTGCGCGCGCGCCGAATGCAAGCGCTTCGTGCGCGCCGTTGCGACGGGCCTCGTCGTGCTGTTCGCCGGCGCGCTTGCGCTTGCGGCGCATGCGCAATCCGACGATCCGTTGCCTACCCGCGTCGGCAGGCTCGCCAACGTGCAGGGCGCGTTCTATCGCTCGGCCGGTGACGGCAGCGACGACGACTGGATCCCGATCGGTCGCAATTATCCGGTGGCACAGGGCGACAACCTGTGGGCCGACCGCGATGCGCGCGCCGAAGTTGACTACGGCGGTGGCCAGTTCCGACTTTGGGGTGACACGAACCTGCACGTGTCGCGGCTCGACGAGCGGCAACTCGCGCTTTTCGTCGCGTCGGGTCGCGTCATCGTTCGCGTGCGCTACCTGCAGCCCGACGATTCGGTTCGCGTCGATACGCCGTCGACGCAGATCGCGCTGGAGCGGCCGGGCCTCTACCGGATCGACGTCGATGCGACGGCGCAGCAGACGACGCTGCTCGTGCGCGAGGGCGAAGCTGCGGTCGCGACACCCGCCGGCGCACAGCACGTGCTCCCCGGACAGATTGCACGGGTGCGCGAAGCGGAGAACGCGACAGCCGACATCCACAGCGGCGGGGGACTCGACGCCTTCGACACCTGGAGCGCCGAACGCGACCGCGTGTACGAGCAGCCGCGTGAAAACGCGTACGTGTCGCGCGAGATGGTCGGCCAGGCCGATCTCGACGCGTATGGCCAATGGCAGCCGTATCCGGAGTACGGCGCCGTGTGGTTCCCGACGGTCGACCCTGAATGGGCGCCATATCGTTTCGGAGAATGGACGTGGCTGCCCGGCTTCGGTTACACATGGGTCGACAGCGCGCCGTGGGGGTATGCGCCGTTCCATTACGGTCGCTGGGCGTACATCGGCGGACGCTGGGGATGGTGTCCCGGCGCGTTCGTCGCGCGGCCGTCGTGGGCGCCCGCACTGGTTGCCTGGTACGGCGACGGCGTGCTTGCGGGCTCGCCGGTGTACGGGTGGGTGCCGCTCGGCTGGGGCGAGCCGTTCGTGCCCGCATGGCATGGATGCGGATCGCGCTGCTATGCGCGCTACAACCGACCATACGCGGTCAACGTCGCCGAACGGAGCGACGCGCGTCCGACCCGCTATGCGAATTGGTCGGTTCCGGGTGGTGCGACCGCGGTGCCGGCCGGGACACTGACGAGCGGGCGGCCCGTGGCGCCGAATCGCGTCGCACTGCCCGCTTATCGGCCGATCGCACCCGCGTTGACGACGGCACCGCCGGCGCTCAAGCCGGCGCCCGTTCGGCCAGGCGCCGTGCGCGCCGGCAACGGCACGCCGCTGCCGGCTGCGGCGTTGGCTGCGCGCGACGCTCGTGCGGTGTCGCTGCCGCCGGCCGCCCCGACGATACGCACGTCACCGATGTCGCCGCTCGCGCCACGGTCGCCGGCGTCTGGCGCGCCATTGGCGGCACCCGAGACACGTGCGGTGTCTCCGCCGACGCGGGCCGTGCCTCCGCCGGCACCGCAGGGACGAGCGGCGCCGCTGCCCGAGCGTTCGGTGCGGCCCATGCCCGTACCACCACCGGCGCCGGCGCCTGGGCCCATCCGTGTCCCGGCGCCTGCGCTGCCGCTGCCACGGATGCCCGCGCCTCCGGTGCCTGGTGTCGCCCCGGCGCCACCCGCCGCCGTTGTTCCGACGCCGTCGCGCGCGCCGGCACCGATCGTTGCCGTGCCGCCACCGCGAGCACCGGCACCCGCGGTCGTTCCGTCACCGGCGGCGCCCGTTGCGCCGAGGCCGCCCGCGGTGCAGAACTAGCAAGCTGTTTCGGTTGCAGAATCAGCGAGCGGCCCCGCTCGCCGGATCCGCCCTTCAGCTATGGGCCGGAAGACGCGCCCTTTCAGCTATCGGGCGGAAGACGCGCCGTTCAGCTATCGGCACGAAGACGCGCGTACGAGCCGGGTGCCGCTTCGATGACCGGCAGCTTGCCCTTGCCCGGCACGCGCGCCGGCACTTCGCCTTCCAGGAACGGCTCGATCCAAGCGCGCCAGTCGCTCCACCACGAGCCTGCGTGCTGCGCCGCGCCGGCGAACCATTCGTCCGCATTGTCGGCGAGCGTTTCGTTCGTCCAGTAGCCGTATTTGTTCGCCGCCGGCGGATTGATCATGCCGGCGATGTGCCCCGAGCCGGACAGGACGAAGCGCTTTTTCCCCTGGATCAGCCCGGGACCGGCGTACGTCGTTTTCCACGGCGCGATATGGTCCTCGATCGCCGATACGAAGTACGTCGGCACGGTGACCTTCGACAGGTCGATCGGCACGCCGGCGAGCGTGAGCGCGCCCGGCTCGCGCAGCTTGTTCCCCATGTACATGTTGCGCAGGTAATAGCTGTGCATGCGCGCCGGCATCCGCGTCGAGTCGCAGTTCCAGTGCAGCAGGTCGAACGGGAACGGGTCGCGGCCGAGCAGGTAGTTGTTGATCACGAACGACCAGATGAGGTCGTTCGCGCGCAGCAGGTTGAACGTGTTCGCCATCTCGCTGCCCTCGAGATAGCCGCGCTCCTGCATCTTCTTCTCGAGCGACGCGACCTGGGCCTCGTCGATGAACACCTCGAGCTCGCCCGCCGCGGTGAAATCGACCAGCGCCGTCATGAACGTGGCGCTGGCGATGCGCTTCTGCTTCTTCGCGGCGAGCCAGCCCAGCGTCGCGGCGAGCAGCGTTCCGCCGAGGCAATAGCCGATCACGTTCGCGTCGGGCTCGCCGGTCGCGTCGCGGACCGCGTCGAGTGCTGCGAGCGGTCCGTCGACCAGGTAATCCTCGAAGTCCTTGTGCGCGAGCTTCGCGTCCGGGTTGACCCACGACACGACGAACACGGTCATCCCTTCGCTCACCGCCCAGCGGATGAACGAGTTCTTCTCGCGCAGGTCGAGGATGTAATACTTGTTGATCCACGGCGGAATGATCAGAAGCGGACGCTTTCGCACCTTGGCGGTGGCCGGCTCGTACTGGATCAGCTGCATCAGCGCGTTCTGGTAGACGACCTTGCCCGGCGTCGTCGCGATGTTGACGCCGAGCTCGAACGCCTTCGGGTCGGTCATCGAAATGCGCAGCTGGCCGTTCCCGCGCTCGATGTCGTCGAGCAGGTTGTTGAGGCCGCGCACGAGGTTCTGGCCGCCGCTCGACACTGTCTCGCGGAACACCTCCGGGTTGGTCAGCGCGAAGTTCGACGGTGCGAGCGCGTCGATGTACTGGCGAGTGAAGAACTGCACCTTCTTCTTCGCCGGTTCGGACAGTCCCTCGACGCTTGCCACCTGCTCGTGCAGCCAGCGCGCGGTGATCAGGTACGACTGCTTCATGTAGTCGAACAGGAAGTGCTCGTGCCAGCCGGCATCCTTGAAGCGCTTGTCGCCTTGCGCGGGCTCGGCGACCGGCAACGCCTGCGCGCCCATCATGCGCAGCATCGACGACTGCCACAGCGTCATGTAGTCGCGCCACAGGCGCATCTGGCCTTCGGCGATGCGCGCCGGGTTGGCGAGCATCTTCGCGGCGAGCTCCATGAATGCCTTGCCGAGGCCGAGCTCGTCGCTCGCGACGGCGGCCTGCTTGCCGGCATTCCGCGCAACGAATTCGCCCATCAGCTTCGCGCTTTTCTCGGCGGCGGCGGCGAGCGATTCGGCGAGCTTGACGGGGTCGAATCCGGACGTGTCGGGCGTGCCCGATGTGGAGGTTGTGGTGGGAGGTGTCGCCATCGTGTTCGAGGGAGGGAATGCGGGACGGGAGCGCAACCGCGCCATATTACGCGGTGAAGCGAATCGTGCCGTCGCGGGCCACGTGGCGCTCCGCGAGGTGATGGCGCCACAGGTGATTGAGATGCGCGATCGCCTCGCCCATGGCAAAGAAGCGCTGGTGCACGTCGAGCGCGCGGCGGAACAGCACCGGAATGACGTCGTGCGCCGATTGCGGCACGCGGCTGGCGGCGAGCCATTGCTGCAGCTCCGCAAGTCGCGCCGCATGATGCGCGGCAAGCTGTGCGACGCGCGCCGCGATGCCGCGAAACGGCAGCCCGTGCGAGGGCAGCACCAGCGTGTCGGGCGGCAGCGCCTCGAATGCGGCGAGCGAGTCGAGGAACCGCTGCACCGGATCGGCGTCGGGCTCGCCCGGCCATACCGAGACGTTCGTGCTGATCCGAGGCAGCAGCATGTCGCCGGCGATCAGCACGCGCGCGCCCGCGGCAGCGAGCGATGCATGCTCGGCGCAATGCCCGTAGCCCGCGATGACGCGCCACGGCAGCCCGCCGAGCGTCAGCACGTCGCCGTCGATGATCCGCGAGAACGATTGCGGCGCCTCCGGCACGCCGCGCCGGTAATGATTGCCGCGTGCCGCGAGTGCGGCCACATGCTCCGGCGGCATGCCGTGACGGGCGAAGAGTGCCTGCACATCCGCCGACCCGTAGCCCGCCTGCCCGGCGATCAGCGCATGCGTCGCGAGGTACTCGCCCTGTGTCATCGTGACGGTGCAGCCGTAGCGTGCCGCGAGCCACGCGGCATTGCCGACGTGATCCGGGTGGCAATGCGTGACGACGATGCGCTCTAGCGGCCGGTGCGCGAGCGTCGTCTCGAAGTGGCGCTGCCAGTGCGTGCGCGTCGCCCCGTCGCCGTAACCGCAATCGACGAGCGTGCAGCCGTCGTCTTCCTCGATCAGCCACAGGTTGATATGGTCGAGCGCGAACGGCAGCGGCATGCGCAGCCAGACGATGCCGGGTGCCACGTCGCGCGCATCGCCGGGCGGCGGCGGCTCACCGTCGATTTGAAGCACCGCGCGCGACAGCGAATCGTTCATCCGGGTATGGTATCGTGCCACCCCGCGCCGCCATGCCCGCCGTGCGCTTCGCACCACGCATTGCATGCCCGCCACGAACCGCCACGCCGCCCCGCCGGGCTCGCGTGCGACGTACACGATCTCCGAGCTCGCGCGCGAGTTCGCGCTCACGACGCGGGCGATCCGCTTCTACGAGGATTGCGGGCTGCTGACGCCGGCCCGCGACAAGCGCACGCGGGTTTACCGCGAGCGGGAGCGCGTGCGGCTCAAGCTGATCCTGCGCGGCAAGCGGCTCGGCCTTGCGCTCTCCGAGATCGGCGAGCTGCTCGACCTCTACGAGGTGCGGCGCAACGAGCACGCGCAGCTCACGGCGTTCCTTTCGCTGCTGGCCGAGCGCCGGATGCGTCTTCTGCAGCAGCGCGAGGATATCGAGGCGGTGCTCGCCGAAATCGACGGCATCGAGCGTGAATGCAGGCGTCGGCTCAGGGCCGAGGCGCGCACCGAGTCTGATTGACGTTTACGTAAACGTCATGGAGAATCCCGGCGTGACGATCGACGCGTTCGCCGAGCGGGTGCGTGACAGCTTCGCCCGCCAGGGGGCGATGACGCTGATCGGCGCGCGCCTCGAGACGCTGCGGCCGGGCTATTGCGCGCTGGCGCTGACGCCGCGGCCCGAAACGTCGCAGCAGCACGGCTATGTGCATGCGGGCATCCTCGCGACGCTGGTCGATTCGGCGGGCGGCTACGCGGGCTACACGCTGTTTCCGGCCGACAGCTCGGTGCTGACCGTGGAGTTCAAGCTGAACCTGCTCGCACCCGCGCAGGGTGATCGCATCGTCGCCGAGGGCTTCGTCGTCAAATCCGGTCGTACACTGACGATCACGCGCGGCGACGTGCATGCCGAGCGCAACGGCGAAAGAACGCTGGTGGCGATCATGCAGCAGACGCTGATGGTGATGCGCGACACATCCGATGCGCGCCGCGACCGTCGCGAGGCGAGCGGCGCCGCCGCGGCACCGGGCGCAAGCACGGGAGCGGCCGATGACTGACGCGATGTCTTTCGATTTCGGGCTCGGCGAAACCATCGACATGCTGCGTGCGTCTGTACGCGCGTTCGCGGCCGCCGAAATCGCGCCGCGCGCCGCGGCGATCGATCGCGACAACGCGTTTCCCGCCGACCTGTGGCGCAAGCTCGGCGACATGGGATTGCTCGGCATCACCGTCGAGGAAGACTACGGCGGCACGGGCCTCGGCTACCTCGCGCACATCGTCGCGATGGAGGAGATATCGCGCGCGTCGGCGTCGGTCGGCCTGTCGTACGGTGCGCATTCGAACCTGTGCGTCAACCAGATCCGGCGCAACGGCAGCGACGCGCAGAAGCGCCGCTACCTGCCGCGGCTCGTCAGCGGCGAGCACGTCGGCGCGCTCGCGATGAGCGAATCGGGCTCGGGATCCGACGTCGTGTCGATGCGCCTCCGCGCCGAGCGTCGCGGCGACGTCTACGTGCTGAACGGCACGAAGATGTGGATCACGAACGGCCCCGATGCGAACACGCTCGTCGTCTACGCGAAGACCGATCCGCAGGCGGGCGCGCGCGGGATCACCGCATTCATCGTCGAAAGGGGGATGTCCGGCTT
>Ga0207657_10000257_pt1 | contig 56368 bp, 64 predicted proteins | sample KBSC33metaG_FD_184316 | JGI IMG/M metagenome (GOLD analysis project Ga0207657, IMG submission 184316) | Corn rhizosphere microbial communities from Kellogg Biological Station, Michigan, USA - KBS C3-3 metaG (SPAdes) (version 2) | ecosystem: Host-associated > Plants > Roots > Rhizosphere > Soil ... | reverse complement strand
AGGCTCGTTTATTAGTGCCCCGAAGGGCTTCGGCGAACCCTCGGACGCCGAAGTAACCGGACCGCCGAATTGGTGAACAGAGAATTCGGCACCTAGAAGACTCCACTTTCCGCCGGAGTGGTTTCTCTCCAGTGAGTTGGCGAAGAGGGGCGGCCTCAAATCGCGCGAAACCCGAGGACGTCTTGGCCGAAATTACACGGAACCAGACTCGGTCCACAAACGCTGCGACTTGTTGGCGGAGAAGGTGGGATTCGAACCCACGGTACGGTTACCCGTACAACGGTTTTCGAGACCGCGCTCTAAGGACAGGAGGAGAAGCTGCAAATGAAGGCGGTTGCGGGCGCCCGAAGCCCCGGAAGCCGAGTCTAAAGAATCGCATGATCAAGGTGCAAATAACGCTGGTTGCGAGCCCTGGATTTGAACCTACAAAATAGCTACCTAAATGCAGCCTAGGATACTCTGGCAAACATAGCCACCAATCAACTACTTGATCTAACGCCTTTATCTGCGTATCCGAGAGTGTGTTCTTCTCCCTGATGGGAGGGGAGGAAGAATACAAGGCGCTTGTCAGGACCTAGACTTTAATATCCGCGATAGCCGCGCGGCGGGTAATAGCCTGGAGGGCCAGCATAACCCTGCGGCCCGTAGTCGGGCTGGAACCACCGTCCGAAAAGGCCACGCCGACGACGCGGCGGCTCCTGCTGTGCATAATAATTGCCATAATTGTCGCCGGGGATGAACCAGCCGGGACCGGGACCGTAGCGCCGGTCAGGACTCGCGACCTTGTATTCGCCGCCAGGAGTCTCTCCGCTCAGCACGACTTGCACGTTCTGCATCCCGGTTTTCTCGACCATGGAATAGAGCGTGAGTGCGTTTTCCGGCGCAAGCCGCACGCAACCATGCGAGGCAGGCTTGCCGAGATACTTCACATCATGGGTGCCGTGGATGGCGTGGCCGTCCTTCATGAAGAAAATGGAATGCGGCATGGGAGAATTGTCCCACTGCTTGCTGTACCAAATCTCGTTCATGGAGGTTGGCGTGTAGTTTCCCGAAGGCGTCGCATAGCCGGGTTTGCCGGTCGAAACCGGCCAGGAGTATTGCTCGACGCCGTCGATGAAGACGGTCATCTCCTGTTGCGTCTTGTCGATATTGATCAGGATTTGGGATCCGGGCTGCAAATCGGCGGCGGCTGCTTCGTGCTTGGCCCAGTCCGCCGGCTTGGGCGGAGGAGGCGTCTCCGGTTTGGGCTGCGCAGTCGCAGTTCCTTCCGATTTAGGTTGCTGTTCTGTCGCTGCCCCTTCGGATTTGGGCTGGGCAGGAGCGGGCGCATTCGGCTCGCCAAGGCGGTTGGGCTTAGCCTCGGGGCTTGCCGGCGCGGCCTCGGTCGGCGCAGTCGGAGGCTTGGTTCCGGTTTGAGCGCTTGCGGGAAGTACGAGTGCAAGAGCCAAAAACGGGGCGGCGAGGAGGCCTAAGGCATACTTACGAATTCGGGAAAAACTTGAGAGGTGCATTTAGTGCCCCTGGTTGCGCAGAAACCAACGCCCGGCTTCATATTAAATAGAGGCCCTTCGCGGCTTTACCAGGGCATCTCGCCGGGAATTTGTACGCGAAGCCTCCCAATAAGAGGTTACCTCGAGGCAAGGTCCCTCAGTTTTGGTCGTCGGGCAGCGGCGGCAGCGGCAGCGCGGGAATGCCCTCGTCCTTGAGCGACTTGGCCTCCTCGATGGTCGCCTCGCCATAGATGCTGCGCGCTTCGGCCTCGCCGTAATGCATCTTCCGGGCCTCCTCAGGGAAGGCAGGACCGACATGCTCGGCATTAGCCTTGAGATGCGCCTTGAGGTTCTTGAGGAACGCATACGTCCTCCGTCGCTCGCCCTCCTCGCGCGCGGCGGCGGGCTCAGCTTTCCTTCTCTTGACGGCAGGAGCCATCGGCGCCTTGTGCACCTTGGTGCTGCCGCAGGATGGGCAGGTGACCGCCCGCGCCTCCTGTTGCTCGTCACAGGAGCTGATCGAGCCGAACCATGCCTCGAACTCGTGACCTTTTTCGCAGGCGAGCGCGTAGCGGATCACGACGCCTCTCTCCTCGCCCGTTCGACCCCCTCCCCGGCAATCTCGATCTCGAATTCGCGGCCATGCTTGATCGCCGGAATGCGCGCCCGTGCTTCCTCCGAAGCGGCAAGGTCGAGATCCGCAAAGATCACGCCGGGCTCCTCGCCTGCCTCGGCAAAAATCTCGCCCCAGGGCGAGACGATGATACTGTGACCGAAGGTCGAGCGACCGTTCTCGTGCAAGCCGCCTTGGGTCGCTGCGAGCACGAAGGCGCCGGTCTCGATGGCGCGGGCGCGCGTCAAGACATGCCAATGCGCCTCGCCGGTCTGCTTGGTAAAGGCGGCCGGGATGGCGATGAGCTCGGCACCGGCGGCAGCGAGCGCGCGATAGAGCGAGGGGAAGCGAAGGTCGTAGCAGATGCTCAAGCCCAACCTGCCGAAGGGGAGATCGGCGAGCACCGCCTTGGCGCCAGGACAGAAATATTGCGACTCGCGGTAGCTCTCGCCGCCGGCAAGGTCGACATCGAACATATGCAGCTTGTCGTAGCGCGCGGCGACGCGGCCCTTGGGATCGATCAGATAAGAACGATTGGCGACCCGCGTCTGATCGAGCTTGATGGCGATCGAGCCGACATGCAGCCAAATTCCAAGGTCGCGCGCGAGCGCCTTGGCCCAGGCGAGCAGTGCGCTCTTGCCTTCGCTCTCGGCCGCGGCGAGCACGAGCTCCGGTTTGAGCTCCATGATCCCGGTGTTCTCAGGCGTCTGCACATATTGCGCGCCGCCTTTGGCTGCGCGCCTGATCAGGGCTTCGGCCTTGTCGAGATTTGGCGCGACTGCCCGGCCCGAGCGGAGCTGCACCAGCCCGGCACGAAAGCGTCTCTGCCGCTCGCTACTCATGGCTCTGAGGCGTCAGCCAGCTCTCCCAAGGCAGACGTCTCCAGCATGTTGGCAAGCCAATCATTGAGCTTGCCTTCGCGCTCGAGCGCCGCGAGCTCATCATAGCCGCCGACATGGCGGCCGTGGATGAAGATCTGCGGCACGGTGCGAAGGCCGCCTGCGCGCTGAACCATGTCGGCACGCTTGTCGGGATCGAAGCCGACATCGATCTCCTCGTAGTCGAGGCCCTTGGCGCGCAGCAAATTCTTTGCCGCCCGGCAATAGCCGCAGAACTGGGTGGTGTAGAGGAGAATGCGCGACATAATTCGTTGCCTCTGAAATGCTCAAAAATAATCTCAACGACGGTAACTGGGCGCTTAACCGGCTCTATGCAAGGGTTTTTATGCGCGCAGCCTAAAGCAGGAAGGCGGCAGGCTCGACGGCTCTGGCGAGCGCCAGCACATCCACCCGCGCAGCCCCTGCCCGCTTCAGTGCCCGGGCGCAGGCCTCAGCCGTTGCTCCGGTAGTGATTACGTCGTCCACCACCACGATGCTCTTCCCTTTGACGCGGGCGGCGCGCGCCGGCAGCATCTTGAACGCTCCGGCGACATTCTTCCGCCTTTGTTCGGCAGAAACCCCGACTTGGCTTGATGTCCGCCGCACGCGGGCGAGCACGAAGCAGTCGACGGGAACGCTGGCGAGCCGGCCCACGCTTTGCGCGAGCATGGCCGACTGATTGAACCGCCGCCACCAAAGGCGCGAGCGATAGAGTGGCACCGGTATAATCAGGTCGGCGTCGGCAAGAAGCTCGGCTCCCGCCTTTTTCTAGCCAAAGCCCGAACAATGGAAGACCTTCGTGCCGATCCCGATATTTGAAGCTCTGGATCAGCTCGCGCATGGTCGCCGAATAGCGCGCCGCAGCGCGGGCCGGGTCGTAAACTGGAGGCTTGGCGATGGCAGCCGCCGAGAGCAAGGGCTCGCCGGCATCGTATGGCAGCGGCACGCCGAGCCGCGCGCAGATCGGAGGCGCAATGAAGTCAATCTTGGCAAAACACGAGCCACACAGGAGGCCGTGGCTGCCGATGCGCGCGCGGCAGGAAATGCAGACCGGCGGCAAGAGCAGATCGGCGACTTGGCCGAGCAGCGTCCGCACTGGCCTGCGCCAAGTTGTTGCGCCGGAGCCTGAAGGCCGCGCCTCTGCGCTAAGCTCAACCCCCACCATGGACCCCATGATAGAGCCGGGAGCGGCGATGTTGGAAGGGCGGAGCAGCCTCACCCCATGAGCGACGAAACCCTCCTGTTCGACCGCAAGCTCTTGCGCGAGCGGCGTGCCAGGTTCGCGCATGAAATCGAAGCGCGCGAGTTCCTGCTTGCCCATGTCGCGCGCGAGATCGCCGAGCGCGTAGAGCTGATGCTGCGGCCCTTCCCGCTTGCGCTCGATCTTGGCGCCTATCACGGGCTGCTCGGGCGAAGTCTGGCGGAGATCAAGTCTGTGCGCGAGGTGATCTATGCGGAGAGCGTGTTTGCGCTCGCAGCACTTTGCCCAGGTCCCTCGCTGGTCTGCGACGAGGATCTGCTGCCGCTGAAAGATGCGAGCCTCAACCTAATCGTCTCGGGTCTTGCGCTGCATCGCGTCAACGATCTCCCCGGCGCGCTGATCCAGATCAGGCGCGCGCTCAAGCCCGACGGACTGTTCATAGCGGCGCTGCTCGGCGCGAGGGCGCTGCTCGAGCTTCGCCAGGCGCTGCTCGAGGCTGAGGCGGAGACCGAAGGCGGCGCGAGTCCGCGCGTGTCGCCCTTCGCCGACGTCAGGGACTACGGCGCGCTCTTGCAGCGAGCGGGCTTTGCCCTTCCCGTTGCCGACGCAGAGACTCTGACGGTGGTTTATCCCTCGCCGCGCGAGCTGATGCGCGAGGTGCGCGCGCTCGGCGGCGGCAATGTGCTGCTTGCGCGCAGCAAGTCGCCGTTGTCGCGCAAGACGCTTGCACGGGCGGAGGCGATCTATCGCGAGCGTCACGCGACGGCCGACGGGCGCGTCAGCGCCACGTTCGAGATCGTCTATCTCTCCGGGTGGGCGCCGGATCCCAGTCAGCAGAAGCCACTTCGACCGGGCAGCGCCGCGCATCGTCTCGCTGAGGCACTGAACACGACGGAGCATTCCGCGGGCGACAAGGCCTCGTTCCCTTCTAATCGCGTAAGCCCAAAGATGACTGACACACCTCCCCGTGATGGGGGGGTATAGTGATGTTCCTAAAAACTGGACCACGCCTGACAACTAATTTTGTTTGGCTGCGATTGATCAGTGAACGTCTGCTTTGTGCCATAAGCCGAGCGCGGTTATCGAATGTGAAATGAGCTCAGCCTAGAGAGGGCCTCCCAAGTAATACTGAGATTTAGCAGAACGACACAACGCGCCGATCCAGGAGCGTCTTATGCTCTGCCCGGAATAGTGAAATTTTTAGTGATTGTACGGGAACGCACAAAAATCTGGGGGGTTTGCCCAACCTCGCAAGGCGAGGCCAGTGCGTTGCGACTAGGCTGAAATAAGGTCGCCAAAAAGGGCGCAAAAAAATTTGGAGGAGGAAATGTTATGCAACATCTCCCCAAGCAAGCGCTATTCCTGGGGCGAGCCCTAAAGGAATGCCTCGACTGTTCTCTGCAACCGTTGCCTGATGAGTTGAACATCCTGCTTGAGATGCTAGACGGAGCCGAACGGGGCGACGTATCCAAGCAACGCTTAATACCAGGCCAATGGTGAAACTCGATCTTCCTGCCGACGCACACTGGATACCGGCAGATGAGATTTCGCAAGCTGCGCCGGACTGGGACGGCCACGCACGACATTTTGGGTCGCTGCGCAGAGCCATTGATTTCGTGATGCAGGAGCTGACCATCGCTGCTCGGGCTAATGCAAGGATCACGACGCAAGACGGCAATCTGACGATCGAGCAGATTGAAAGGCTACAGTAAGGGCGACTGTTACCTTAGGGCGGTCGGGTAAATCGCGCTGATCGGCGCAGGCGTCTCGCCCCATTTCTCCAAGAGCGCGTGTTCGCGCTCGTAAGCAGCGGCGAGGTCAAGCCACAATTTGGCGAATTGTTCTAGTGTTGCGCGGGCCGGTGCGGTTCGCGCGAACTCTGCTTCCCGCCAACATTCAACCGCACGCAATCGACAGTCGTGGGGATTGCCCACCGTTATCTCATACTGCCGCGAGCCGCCGTGATGAGACCTTTGACCTCGAAATGCTGCAAGGCGACGGTCACCCCAGCGCGACGCACTCCGAGCATAAGGGCGAGAAACTCGTGGGTGAGAATGAGTTCCTTGCTTGCGATGCGGTCCTGCGCCATGAGAAGCCAACGGGCGAGCCGCTCTTCAACCTTCCCATGGGCGTTGGCCAAGGCCGTATATCCAGATTGCACGCTGAAAAAGTGAGCGAAACGTAGAAGCGCGTCGGAAAGAGTAGGGCTTTGGCTCATCACGCTGACGAGGTCCGCCGCTTCGATACATTGCCCATGGGCCTTCCGACTGAATGAAGATCTCACATGGCGGTCAGCGCGCAGCACGATGGGCAGCCCAACTATGCCTTCGCAGCCAATAACTGCTACTTCAGTTTGGCTGTGGGAACCCGTTGCAATCGCGACCACTGAGGCGATGCCGCTCTCGAGAAAATAGGCCGCCTTTACCCTTCGGTTCGCCGATTGCAGGCGCTGCCTAAAATTGAGAGTAACTGGCGCGAGGTGGGGGCGGAGGAGAGCGTGATCAGCCTCGGGCAAAGATGCAAGAAGGCGATTGCGCAGCCCGGTACGGACTAATTCTTCCACAGGATGGAGCTGGAAATCGCTGCTGGCGCGGGCGGATCGCCAACAAAGGGCGAGCGATCTGGTCGATCATCCCAGGCGTGCGCAACAAATTGATGATCGGCTGCGATTGGCCGAACGTGCATAGCGAGAGCACGCCCGGTGCTGTGCGCACGAATGATGCACCCTTAAACTGACGAGCCAACGGCGCAGTTCCCGGAAGGTCCTTAGAGAGCCGCCGATAGCGCTTGGGTGAGCTCCTTCACCAATCGCTCGGGAGCCAAAGGTTTTGACAGAAATCGGGCGTTTGGAGGCAGGTCATCGGGGGCCGGCTTTGTGATGCCGGAAGAGATCAGCAATGCAGCCCCTGGCCAACGGTCATGAACTTCCCAAGCGAGCCCGCAACCGTCCAAGCGGCCTGGCACTGAAGGAGCGATGCTAAAGGGCTCAATATTGGTCCACGCCCGCCAGCACTCTGTCGCAAAGGGTGTCGAAGTCGATAGGACCCTCGTACGCGACGGCAAACACCTGTCTCCGGAGGACGCCGCCGGAGCGGCGCGCATGCTCGAACAACGCCACGAGCTCGCGCCCCTTTGGCACCCATTCGGCCGTCTCCTCGGCCAAATTCTGCTTCACCTCCGCCCACGCTTGCTCGCGCCCTTCATGATCGGAGGGATCGATGTGGCTGAAGCTGTCGGCGCCCGGCAGCTCCTCGTAACGCCAGTAGTGGAGCTGCGGCATGTAGAAGTGGGCGGACGAAGGCGAGCAGCCTGTCCATCGACCCCTCGGCAAAGTAGCGCAGGTGCACATTCGATTTGCACAGGAAGAACGCTCCCTCCCGGATCAGCGGGTTGCGGTAGAGCTTGCATTGTTCGGCATCCTCGTACTGGACCAGCACGCCGCTGTGCTCCGGCGCGTCGTCTCCCTCGCCCCGCACCGAGGCGAATACGAAGCTCACCCGATCCTCGTCTGGGTAAAGATTGCGCGGGTCGCAGAGACGGAACTCCGCCCCATAGAGGCGCACGCGGGAAACGCGGACGAGTTCGTCGCCGATCGGCTGGAATTTCGAACTCACTATTAGGCATCTCAAAAGTCTCTTTGATCTCTTCGACTGGATGCTTGCAAGCTTGTGACGAGGTTGTTCCCGCAAAAATAAGAACTGTCGCAAGAGTGAGAACTTTGATGCCGCGCACGCCTGAGAAAAATGGGCGGAGGAGAGAGGTGGAGGGCAGCTTAGCCCTTTAATTCAGAATGTCTTATGCAAACGCATTAGTCTCGAACAGAATTCGCGCTCGGTCAAAGAGCGTCTGATAGGCGTGATTGAGAGATTTTCCGATATTCTTCTCCATCGCGTCGTATCTGAGCCGTGACAGCTCTGACGTCTGCTTTGGGTCAGAAGCGAGCAGGGCTCCGAGAGAGTGAGAGATCCTGGGGCGCATCCTTCGCCCTTCACATACGCCGGCAAAAAACTCGATTCCGGCTTTAATGATTGCTGATCATGCGTCTCTGGCAGTTCAAATCAGGTTGGGGAGGCTGGTCTTGAGCGGCTCGTCGGCGGGCGGCATGTCGTAGAGCCTGAGCTCGTCGGGTTTCACCCACAGAAGCTCCTGGTTCTCTTGCGCGGCGATGTCGCCCTCCCAACGTTTGCAGAGATAAAGCGGCATCAGCAAGTGGAACTCAGGATATGCGTGGCTCGCGAAGGTGAGAGGCACAAGATCGGCTCTTGCGATCTCGATGCCAAGCTCCTCCATGAGCTCACGGATCAACGCCGTCTCGGGATCTTCGCCCGGGTCGACTTTGCCGCCCGGGAATTCCCACAGTCCTGCGAGCGGGCGCCCGGGAGGGCGCTTTGCAAGCAGCACTTTGCCCTCTTCGTTGAGTAGCGCGACTGCGGCGACAAGGATGATGGGGCGCGTCCTTCCCTCATTCATATCCGCACCCCGAAAGTCGCGACCTCATCAAGACCGGTAATCGGCATTGATGGCGATGTAGTCCTTCGTTAGATCGCAGGTGAAAACCGTTGCCGTACCCCGGCCGATGCCGACATCGGCGCGGATCGAGATTTCAGCATTCTTCATATAGGCGGCGCCTTGGGCCTCGCGATAGGCCGCTGCTACTTCGCCCTCCGTCGCAACCAGGATATCGCCGAGCCAGATGGCCATGCGGTCGCGATTGGCGGCCTCGCCGGCTTTGCCGACCGCCGCGACGATGCGGCCCCAATTCGGGTCCTCGCCGGCGATCGCCGTCTTCACCAAGGGTGAGTTGGCGATCGACTGGGCAATGCGTCGCGCAGCCTCGTCGCTCTCTGCGCCCGTCACGCGGACGGTCACGAACTTGGTCAGGCCCTCACCGTCCTTCACCACTTGTAGTGCAAGCTCGCGCATGACCTGGGCGAGCGCCAACCGGAAGGCAGTAGCTCGTGGGTCCTCCGCCACAGCAATGCGCGGAGCGCCGCAACTTGCCGCTGCGCCTGTGGCGAAGACGAGCAGCGTGTCGCTGGTAGACGTGTCGCTGTCGATGGTGATTGCATTGAAGCTTTGCTCGAGCCCTGGATCGAGACAGCCGCGCAGCGCAACCGGCTCGATCGTTGCGTCAGTGAAGATAAAAGCGAGCGTGGTCGCCATGTCGGGCGCGATCATGCCGGCGCCTTTGGCGATGCCATTGATGGTGACCTCGACCCCGTCGATCTCGCTCTTGCGCGTGGCAAGCTTCGGATAGGTGTCGGTGGTCATGATGGCGCGCGCGGCCTCCTCGAAGGCATCTGGCTTTGCCTCGCGCGCGAGATCGCCGAGGAGACCGATGAATTTCCTCGTATCGAGCGGCTCGCCGATCACGCCCGTCGAAGCGACATAGACATCGGCCTCGAGACAATCGGCCGCGCGGGCTGCGGCCTCCACCGTGCGCTCCACCGCCTCGCGGCCGCGCCGGCCGGTGAAGGCGTTCGCGTTTCCCGAATTAACGACGAGTGCGCGCGCCATGCCATGACCAAGATGCTGCCGGCACCAATCGACCGGAGCCGACGCGGTCTTGGACTTCGTCAGAACACCGGCGACGGAGGTGCCGGGGTCGAACAATGCGAAGAGCAAATCGGTGCGGCCGGGATAGCGGATGCCGGCAGCGGCGGTTGCAATGCGCACCCCCTCAATGGGCGGAAGTTCAGCAAGGCGCTTAGGCGCGAAAGGCGAAATTTTCCCCACGGCGCCTAAGCCAAGCGGTCACTGCTTTCCGCCGGCATCCCCCTGGCCTTGGTCTTGCGGCAGTTCCGGCAACTCCTCGCCATTGAGCACGCCGCTATCCATCGACTTCTTGAGGTCGGGATCGACTACCTCGATCTTCGCAGCGCCGCGCAGGCCGGTCACAACCTCTTGCGCCTTTTGCTGCACGAGCTGAGCCATGATCGCTTCCTTGACCTGATCGAAACTCGGCAGTGGCTGGTCGCGCTTCTCCTCGACCTTGATGATGTGCCAGCCGAATTGAGTCTGCACCGGATCGGAGATCTGGCCGACCTCGAGCGCAAAGGCGGCATCCTCGAACGGCTTCAGCATGGTGCCACGGGTGAAGAAGCCGAGATCACCGCCTTCGGAGTTCGCGTCCTTCGATTTCTCCTTGGCGACCGTGGCGAAGTCCTCGCCCTTCTTCAGCCGCTCCTCAATCTCCTTGGCCTCGGCCTCGGTCTCGACCAGGATGTGGCGAGCGTGGATCTCCTGCTCGGGTTTCATCTGGCCGATCTTCTCGTCATAGATCTTCTTGGCGGCGTCTTCCGTCACGGCATTGGCGATGCCGGCGTCGAAGAACGCATCACGCAACGCGCGTCGCTCGTGATATTTGACCCGGTCAGGGAAAGTGGCGGCCTTGTCGAGGCTGTCCTTCTGGCCGGCCTCGGCCATCAGCTCGTTCTCGATGACATATTGGAGGAGGATCTTCCGGCGATCAGCGGGCGTATAGCTCGCGAGCCGCGAGCCGACTTCGGTTGCGGCAAAATCGAGGTCGGATTGCTTGATATCGTTGCCATTAACGCGGGCTACAACCACGTCGTCGGCCGCGGCGGGCAGTGAAACAAACCCCATCATGGCTGCCGCGAGCAGCGGGACTGACCAAGTTTTCACGAGAATATCCTCATCTTCGGCTCGCCCATGTTGCCCCGGTTCGAAGAGTCGGCGAGCGGGTTGGGTTCGCTTCCCCCGGGGCCGCGTTTTAGACCCGAGGCGGGCAGGTTGCCAAGCGCCGAAACTGCGCCACTGCGTTTTGCGGAAAGCCGATGACCCGCACACACGTGGCGACCTTATTTGCAATCTTTATTTGCAATCTTTCCATTGATTGTGACAGTAGATTTGGATAATTCTCGACATATGGACTTAACTCGTGCCACGGAGGCGCTTGGCGCGCTGGCTCAAGAGAGTCGGCTCAAGGTGTTCCGACTGCTCGTTCGCACGGGTCCTTCCGGCATGGCTGCGGGCGACATCGCGCGGAAGCTCACCGTGCCCCACAACACCATGTCTTCGCATCTTGCCGTGCTCGCGCGTGCGCGGCTCATCTCGTCACGCAAGGACGGCCGCTCGGTGATCTATGCCGTCAATCTCGAAGGGACGCGGGAGCTGCTCGCGTTCCTGATCGAGGATTGCTGCCGCGGCAATCCTCACCTCTGTGCTTCACTGATCGAGTCCACGCTCGTCGAGTGCTGCCAACCATAAGAGCAAAAAAAGGAGGAGCCCAATGAAGCCCGACGCTGTGAAATCTCTGAACGTCCTCTTCCTCTGCACCGGCAATTCGGCACGCTCGATCATGGCCGAGTGCATCCTGAATCGCCTGGGAACCGGCAAGTTTCGCGGCTATAGCGCCGGCAGCCATCCCACAGGCAGGGTCAACCCGCTCGCGCTCAACCTGCTGCGCAAGTCGAACTACGACGTCTCCCATCTCAATTCGAAGTCTTGGGACGAGTTCGCGGCTCCCGGCGCGCCGAAGCTCGATTTTGTGTTCACAGTGTGCGACGACGACGCCAACGAGGTTTGTCCCATTTGTCCGGGCCAGCCGATGACTGCGCATTGGGGCTTGCCCGACCCGGCGAAAGCACAAGGAACCGAGGCCGAGCGTGGTCTCGCTTTCGCCGATACGATGCGGATGCTAACCCAGCGCATCGGAATCTTCGTGAGCCTGCCGTTCGAGAAGCTGAGCAAGCTCGCTCTTCAAAAAGAGCTCGACAGAATCGGGCGTACCAAAAGCGCAATCTCCAAGGAACCGGCATAGAGCCCGTGCAATCGCAGAGTCTTGCGCGACGGCTGACTGGCTGAAGGGCTGGGCACCGGACTCCTGCTCGCGGCCATCCTCGGCTCCGGCATCATGGGCGAGCGGCTGTCGGGCGGCAATGCCGCGCTCGCGCTATTCGGCAACTCGACGGCGACCGGGGCCATCCTCATCGTGCTGATCGGCGCGATGGGTCCGGTGTCCGGCGCGCATTTCAATCCGCTTGTCACGCTCGCCTTCCTGCTGCGGCGTGAGATTGAGCGGCACACTGCGCTCGCCTATATCGTCGTGCAGATTGCCGGCGCCGTGCTGGGGACTTGGGCGACGCATTTGATGTTCGGCGTGGCGCCATTCGAAGTTGCCACCAAGGCAAGGTCGGAGTCTGCACTCTGGTTGGCCGAGGCAGTAGCCACCTTCGGTCTCATTCTCACGATGTTCGGGGCACTACGCTGGCGCGCCGAAATGGTGCCAACGATCGTTGGCCTCTATATCGCTGCGGCCTACTGGTTCACCGCATCCACGAGCTTTGCCAATCCGGCCGTGACTATTGCGCGCGCGCTCACCGACACATTCACCGGCATCGCGCCGTCGTCAGTGCCTGCGTTCATTGCCGCGCAAACGAGTGGCGCGCTTGTCGGGCTCGTGCTTTCGGTGTGGCTCTTTGGCCAGCCCGTCACGCGGGGCGAACAAACATGACGCCCGCCGCGGCAGGTCGCGTTGACAAGGGTTTGGCTGCCTCTTATGTCTCGAAGTGCTTTTGTTTCCCTGGCATTTTTTCGACGCTTTCGGCCGGTTTGATGGGAAATCTCGCCGGTGAGCGTCCTGCCATAAGAGGCTTATGAATCATGCTTTCACTTGGCGCCATCGCCAGCAAGGTCTTCGGCTCGCTCAACGACCGGAAACTCAAGAAATACGGACCCGTGGTCGCGCAGATCAATGCGCTGGAGCCCGAGGTCGCCGCGCTGACCGACGATGAGTTGCGTGGCCGCACCGCGGCCTTCCGCGCTCGCGTCGAGGCCGGCGCCGAGCTCGACGATCTAATCCCGGAGGCCTTCGTCACTGTGCGCGAGGCCGCCAAGCGTACGCTCGGCCAGCGTCATTTCGACGTGCAGCTGATTGGCGGCATGGTGCTGCACGAGGGCCGCATCGCCGAGATGAAGACCGGCGAAGGCAAGACGCTGGTCGCCACCATGCCTGTCTATCTCAATGCCCTCGCCGGACGCGGCGTGCATGTCGTTACCGTCAACGACTATCTCGCCAAGCGCGACGCGGCGTGGATGGGCGTGATCTATAAGTTCTTGGGACTATCCGTCGGCTGCATCGTGCACGAGCTGAACGACGATCAGCGGCGCGAGCAATATGCCTGCGACGTCACCTACGGCACCAACAACGAGTTCGGTTTCGATTATCTCCGCGACAACATGAAATACGCGGCTTCGGAGATGGTGCAGCGCGGCCACTACTACGCCATCGTCGATGAGGTCGACTCGATCCTGATCGACGAGGCGCGCACGCCGCTCATCATTTCGGGCCCGCTCGACGACCGCTCCGAACTCTACAACACCATCGACAAATTCATTCCGGAACTGGTCGCCGGCGATTTCGAGCTCGACGAGAAGACACGCGTTGTCACCCTGACCGAGGCCGGCAACGAGCGAGTCGAGCAACTCCTGATGAAGGCCGACCTGCTCAAGGGCGACTCGCTCTACGACATCGAGAACGTCACCGTAGTGCACCACGTGCAACAGGCGCTCCGCGCGCACAAGCTGTTCCAGCGCGACCGCGACTATATCGTGAAGAACGACGAGGTCATCATCATCGACGAGTTCACCGGCCGCATGATGCAAGGCCGCCGCTACTCCGAAGGCCTGCACCAGGCGCTCGAGGCCAAGGAGCACGTGAGCATCCAGCCCGAGAACCAGACTCTCGCCACCATCACCTTTCAGAACTATTTCCGACTCTACCAGAAGCTCGCCGGCATGACGGGCACGGCCGTGACCGAGGCGGACGAGTTCATGGAGACTTACGGCCTCGACGTGGTCGAGGTTCCGACCAACATGGACATGATCCGCGCCGACGAGGACGACGAGGTCTATCGCACCGCGCAGGAGAAGTACCGGGCGATCATCAATCTGATCAAGGATGCGCGGAAGCGCGGCCAGCCGATGCTGGTCGGCACCGTGTCGATCGAGAAATCGGAGATCCTGTCGGGTCTGCTCAAGAAGGAGAAGGTTCCGCATCAGGTGCTGAACGCCCGTTATCACGAGCAGGAGGCGCATATCATTGCGCAGGCCGGCGTGCCCGGCGCCATCACCATTGCCACCAACATGGCGGGACGCGGCACCGACATCCAGCTCGGCGGCAACCCCGACATGCTGACCGAGGATTGGCTCACCGCCGAGAAGGAGAAGGGCAAGGAGCCAGCGCCGGAGGAGATCGCCGCCAAGCGCAAGGACATTATGGCGGAAGTCGCCGAGCGCAAAAAGACGGCGCTCGAGGCCGGCGGTCTCTACGTGGTTGGCACCGAACGCCACGAGAGCCGGCGAATCGACAATCAGCTGCGCGGCCGTTCCGGCCGGCAAGGCGATCCCGGCCGCTCCCGCTTCTTCCTCTCGCTCGAAGACGACCTCATGCGCATTTTCGGCTCGCAGCGCATGGACGGCATGCTTCAGGCGCTCGGCCTGAAAGAGGACGAGGCCATCGTCCATCCCTGGATCAATAAGGCGCTTGAGAAGGCGCAGGCCAAGGTCGAGGCGCGCAACTTCGACATCCGCAAGAACTTGCTCAAATACGACAACGTGATGAACGATCAGCGCAAGGCGATCTTCGATCAGCGGCGCGAGCTCCTGAGCGACGCGGACCTGTCGGAGACAATCGCCGACATGCGCCGGCAAGTGATCGACGATTTGGTTGCTGATGCCATCCCCGAGAAGTCCTACGCCGAGCAGTGGGACGTCGAGACTCTGACCCAGGCGATGAAGGACGTCTTCGGCCTCGATCTGCCGCTTGCCGAGTGGGCCGCCGAGGAGGGCATCGGCGAGGCAGAGTTCCACGAGCGCCTGATTAAGGCGGCGGACGAGAAGGCAGCCAACAAGGCCGCGAATTTCGGGCCGCAGGTAATGCGCCAGATCGAGCGGGCAGTGCTGCTCCAGACCCTCGACAATCTGTGGCGCGAGCATCTCGTGACACTCGAGCATCTCCGCCAGGTGATCGGTTTGCGCGGCTATGGCCAGCGCGATCCGCTGAACGAATACAAGAACGAGGCCTTCACGCTGTTCGAGCACATGCTGGCACGGCTTAGAGAGGCCGTCACAGGCCAGCTCATGCATGTCGAGCTTGCGCGGCCCGACGAGGCGCCGCCGCTCGAGCCCACCGAGCTTCCGCCCATGGAAGTGCACCACTTCGATCCCACCACCGGCGAGGATGAGTTTGCGCTCGAGACGGCAAATGCCGGCAGCAATGGCGGGGGCGGCGCGGCGAAGCCGGCGCGGTCGCGCAAGGCCGGTGCAGCCGCCGCGGCGGTCGATCCCGCCGATCCAGCGACGTGGGGCAAGGTGCAGCGGAACGCGCTTTGCCCGTGCGGCTCAGGCAAGAAATACAAGCACTGTCACGGCGCCTTTTAGCTGAGACTCGGCGCCGGATCCGCCGGCGCTTTAAATCAATGTCCGGAGGAATCGTCGGCCTCGGTGGAATCGTCAGGCGAAACACCGTCCGGCGCGGCGTCGTGGCTCTGCTTGAGATCGTCGATCCCTTGCTGGATCGACTGCATCTGGTCGTAGTCTTCTTGTGTCGCGCCGCCAGTGTAAGGGTCTGAGCCGATCGTCACCGTGTCGGTGTCGCCGCTATTGTAGCCGGAATTATAGTCGCCGGCGGACGCGCTCGCGAGCGAGAGAGCGAGAAGCCCAATCGTGACGGCCCCAATCGCAATGAAAGATGCCTTGTGCATTTATTCCCCCCTGTGAGCCCTAAGCCGGGTCAACCCGGCAGCGCATTTTACACGAGTCTGCTTGCCGCAGAACAAGCTGCGATCTCCAGTTAAGAATTGCCGGCGACTTCCGGCGGGCAGTGCTCCTCGATCGCACCGCCTACGCTTGCAGCCGTCCCAGGCTCGAACACGTAGTGGCCGTTGCATACGCTGACGACAGGCGGGACGCGACTCGCCTCGAACATGTCATAGCCTTTCTTGAGGTCGGCCCAGAAGCTTTCCCATTTGTCGCCCCTTCGCCCCGCGAGATTGAGCTCGGTCATGCGGAAGGGAAACACATGGACCGGAATCCGCCCCTGCCCGCGCTCAAGCGCCGCCGTCACGAACTGCCACAGCTCGCCGATGACAGGATCGGTCACGGCGTAGCAGCCGACCGAGGCGCAGCCGCCATGCACCATGAGGAATGATCCGGTCCGCCCATGGGCCTGGTCGTAGGCATTGGGGAAGCCGAGACTGAACGAGCGATACATGCGGCTGTTTGGATTGAGCTGCTCGAAGGCGACCGTGTAGAAGCCCTCCGGCGCCTGCTTGTCGCCCTCTTTCAGCTTTGGCCCGAGCCGCCCCGACCACAGGCAGATCGGATAGGTCGCAAAGCGCACGAAGTGCCCGCCTTTCTCGACCCAAAGCTCAAGCTCAGAGTCGAGCTTGAAGATGCGCAAATAGATCGGCACGCCGAGGCTGACGCCTTTCGCCGCGAGCCTCTCGTCGAGGCGGCTGAGGTCTGGGGTGCCCGGCAGCGGCTGGCCCGAGCGATAGTGGCTCTGGTTTTCCCATCGGGTCCAATTGATGCGCAGACGATCGAGCAGCGCGCGCCCGTCGGGCGAGAGCAGATACCAGCCGCCGACCGCGAGAATGACGAGAAGGACCAGGGCGCGCATGTGTCAGTGATCACAAGTCAGAACTCGGAAGTCAGAAATCAGAATACACGAGCCGGTGCCCGTCCTGATTTCTGATTTCTGACTTCAGATTTCTGATTCCGTTACTTCGCTGAGGGCATGGCAGGGCCGAGCGTAAACGCCTGGTAGGCGGGCTTGGACGGCCCGAAGCTCAGCCCAAGCACGCTGCCGAGTGGCTTCGTGAGCGACTTCGACATGTCCTTTTTCGCCGGACTCTTCGCCTCTTGCTGCGCCGGCGCACGCAAAATCGGCAGTCTCTGCCAAGCGGGACACGCGCTACTCGGATCGGGGCGCGCGCTGCGATCGACGAAAGCGGCGTTGATCAAATAGTGCTTCTCGCATACCGCAACCCGTGGCGGCAGATGCGTGACCTCGAAATAGTCGTAGCCTTCTTTCAGGTTCTTCCAGAAGTCGTACCACTCCGAGTCCTTGTGGGCCGTCATGTTGGCTGCCGTCATACGGAACGGATAGGCCTGGATCTGGAACGCCTGTTGGCCGCCTTGCAGCGCCTGATAGGCGAGGATGAAGATCTCCTCGACCACGCCGTCGGTCATGGCGTAGCAGCCGGCTGATGTGCAGTCGCCGTGCACCATGATGTCCTGCCCGGTGCGGCCGTAGGCGCGGTCATAAGCGTTGGGGAAGCCGATATTGAACGAGAGGTGATATTTGCTGTTCGGGTTCATCTGTTCCTGCGAGACGAGATAGAACCCTTCAGGCGCCTGGCGGTCGCCTTGGTTCACCTTGGGGCCAAGCCCGCCGGAATAGCTGCAGATCGGATAGGTCTTGAACAGATAGAAGCGCCCGTCATCCTTGGCCTTCCACACTTCAAGCTCGGACTCGGCCTTGAAGATGCGGAGCAGGACCGGCGCGTCCTCCTTCATGCCCTTTTGGGCAAGAAGGGCCCGCGTCTGCGGCGAAAGCGGCTTCATATAGGAGGGAGCGAACTCGCCGCAGCCTGCCAGCGCGGCAACCATAAGGCCCACGCTCGCGGCGACAATTGCCGTGACTACACTTGAACGAAGCATACGCAGTGCCCCTTGCGCACCTCGGCCAAGATCGAACTTGAGAGGTTAAGGCGAAGTTAGCGCTTCTGGTGGCGCTCTCCCCTCCTGCCACCCCCGATTTTTGCCGGCATTATAAGCCCGCTGGTCCACCAATTGGACTCAAAAAATGGCGCTTTTTTGGGCCGAACATCAGGCCGGGCGGCCAATCGACAGGAATTTCTCCCGTCTTTCCCGGCGGATCTCTGAGGGGCTCATATCGTCGTAATCGGCCAGCGCCTTGACGATGACATCCCCGGTTGCCCGCACCACCTCGACACCATCTCTGTGAGCGCCGCCAACCGGCTCGGGGATGATGCCATCGACCACGCCAAGCTTGAGCAGGTCCTGCGCTGTGATCTTCATATTAGTGGCGGCGTCCTGGGCTCGCGTCGAATCGCGCCACAGGATCGAGGCAGCAGCTTCGGGCGAGGCGACCGTGTAGATGGCGTGCTCGAGCATATAGATACGGTTGGCCGTGGCGATGGCGACCGCCCCGCCCGATCCTCCCTCTCCGATGATCACCGAGATGATGGGCACGCCGAGGCTCAAGCAGCAGTCGGTCGAGCGGGCGATGGCTTCAGCTTGGCCGCGCTCCTCGGCGCCGATACCGGGATAAGCGCCGGCGGTATCGACCAGGCTCACCACCGGCAGCGAGAAGCGGTCGGCCATGTCCATGAGTCGCACCGCCTTGCGATAGCCCTCAGGCCTCGCCATGCCGAAATTGTGCCTGATGCGGCCCTCGGTGTCGGAGCCCTTCTCGTGCCCAAGTACCATGACCGAACGGCCGGACAGCCTACCGATGCCGCCTAGAATGGCCTGGTCCTCGGCAAAGGAGCGGTCGCCCGAAAGCGGGGTGAAGTCCTGCACGAGGCCGTCGATGTAATGGCGGAAGTGCGGGCGATCTGGGTGGCGAGCGACTTGCGTCTTCTGCCACGGCGTAAGCTCGGCGTAGGTCTCCTCCAGGGCCTCACTGGCCTTGGCCTCGAGCTTGGCAAGCTCCTCCTCGATCGACACCGAACGCTGCTCAGCGGCAAGCGCCTTCAGCTCGGCAACCTTGCTTTCAAGCTCGGCGATCGGTTTTTCAAAATCGAGATAGGTACGCATTCAGTCTCAATCTGCCTTCGAGCAATAAGTGGCCTTGGCGCGAGGGCCTGTCAACCAGAGACGCTAGAAGCTGTAATTTAGCTGCGCTTGGTTAAATGCGCCTGAGCAAGCGGATGATGCTCTTCGACGAGCCTTCTCAGCCGCTCCTCGATGACATGGGTGTAGATCTGCGTCGTCGAAATGTCGGCGTGGCCGAGGAGCTGCTGCACCGTGCGAAGATCGGCGCCACGCTCGAGGAGATGGCTGGCAAAAGCATGACGTAGCACGTGCGGCGAGACGCGCGCGGGCTCGATGCCGGCGGCGATCGCAAGCGCTTTGAGCTCCTGGCCGAAGCGCTGGCGGGTCAGGTGCTGTCCTTCCGACGACGGAAAGAGCCAAGGCGACTTCGTCCTTCCATTCGCCTCGTCTTCCTCGACCGCGGCGATGTGCGCGGCGAGCGCGTTGCGCGCGGCGTCGTTCAGTGGAACGAGGCGCTCTCGCCCGCCTTTGCCCTTGATCGTAAGCACGCGATCATCGGCGACGAGCACTCCGTGCGGCAGGGAGATCAGCTCCGAGACCCGCAAGCCCGTAGCGTAGAGCGTCTCGAGCAGGGCGTAGAGTCTGAGCGCCCGGCGCCGCGCTGCGCCATCGACCGCCCGGTCGCTCGCGCCTGCCGCCGTATCGAGCAGAGTCTCGACCTCGGCGAAGGAGAGGATCTTGGGCAGCGGACGCGGCAGGCGCGGACTGTCGATGGCAGAGCACGGATCATCTTTGCGCAAGCCCTCGGTCAGCAGAAAGCGGAAGAACTGGCGTATTGCGGAAAGCTTGCGCGCGCGCGAGGTTGGCGCGAGCCCCTTGCGCACAAGGCCTGCGAGGAATGCGCGCAAGTTCTCGGGCGTTGCTGTCCGCGCCGTCTTGCCCTTGGCAGCAAGAAGCGCGAGGAACTCCGAGAGGTCCCGCGTATAGGCCTCGAGGGTGTGGGCGGCAGCGCCGCGCTCGGCGGTGAGCATGTCGAGAAAAAGGGCAAGCTCGGTAGAGCCCTTCCCGCGCGATGATCCTCTGGCGCGGCTCAAGGCGTTACGCCTTTGCAGGTCAACCGCGGTACTTTATTGGGTGCGGTTAGGCGCTCCCGCGGGCGCCGCGCCCGCCGCGGTGTTGCCGGCATCTGCACTCGGCGCAGGCGTGGACGCGGTTTGGTCCTCCATGCGTCCCTTGACGTTACGCAGCGCCTTGGAGATTTCCTTCGGCTCAGGCTGGAAGTATTCGGCGAGCACATAGAGGCTTCCCGTGATGACACCGGCGATCACCCCCAGAATCATCAGGAAACGAAACAGTGTCGGCATCGAAGCGCTCGGGTCCCTAGCCGTCTTGTAGTGGCGAACAGGGCCTTATTATGACCCAAAAAGCTGGCGAGCGCCTTAACCTCGTTAGCATCATGGACGATTCGACAGGGCGCCGCCAGCATGGGAAATTGCGCCGGCCAGCGAGTCGCGGGGCCTCTCAGCCCGAAGCGGGCGGCAATTCTCCACTTTTTCAAGAGAAATGAGTCTAGGACTGACCGAGCACAGGAAAGAGGACCGTGAGCAGCGGTTGGCGGAGATCCGCGACGCCCTTGGCTCGCGCAGCATCGTGCTGATCGGGCTCATGGGTGCCGGTAAGACCGCCGTGGGCCGCAGGCTCGCGGCGTGGCTCGACCTACCCTTCATCGATGCCGATGCAGAGATTGAAGCGGCCGCTGGAGCCACCATCAGCGAGATCTTCGCCGAGCACGGCGAGGGCTATTTCCGTCAGGGCGAGCGCAGGGTGATCGCGCGGCTGCTCAACGGCGGTCCGCAAGTGCTTGCAACCGGAGGCGGCGCCTATATGAACGCCGATACCAGGGAAAACATTAGGGCGCACGGCCTCTCGGTCTGGCTCAAGGCCGAGCTTAAGGTCTTGCTCAAGCGCGTGCACCGGCGCGACAACCGGCCTTTGCTTGCCGGCGACGACCACGAGCGGGTGATGAAGAAGTTGATGGCTGAGCGCTACCCCATCTATGCCGAGGCCGACGTGACCGTCGAGAGCCGCGACGTGCCTCATGATGTGATCGTGGGTGCGGTGGTCGAGGCGCTCGCGGACAAGCTCGGTTGCGCGAAGATGCCGGCCAAAGAGCCGAGCCGGAAGAAGGTGTGACGATGCGCGACGGCGCAACCGCCTTGGCCTCCGGCCAAAGCGAGACAACGATCGAAGTAGCGCTTCCCGAGCGAAGCTACCCTGTCATCATCGGCGAAAATCTTATCGCCTCGGCCGGGCGACGCATGACGGCTGCAGTGCCGGACGCGCGCTGCGCGGTGGTGAGCGATCGGAACGTTGCCGCCGTCTATCTCACCCCTCTCAAGGCAAGCCTCGATCAGCATGGACTTTTTCTCGGTGAAGCGGTGGTGAGCCCGGGCGAAGCAAGCAAGAGCTTTTCGGTGCTCGCACCGCTGTGCGAGAGCCTGCTCGCCCTCGGCGTGGAGCGCGGCGACTGCATCATCGCGCTTGGCGGCGGTGTGGTCGGCGACCTCGCGGGTTTTGCTGCAAGCATCTTGCGGCGCGGCGTCCGCGTGGTGCAGATGCCGACCAGCCTTCTTGCCCAGGTCGATTCCGCGATCGGCGGCAAGACCGGCATCGACACGAGACTGGGCAAGAACCTGATCGGCACATTCCATCAGCCGAGCCTCGTGCTTGCCGATATATCTGTGCTCTCGACACTGAGTCCCCGCGAGTTTCGCGCTGGCTATGCCGAGGTGGTTAAATACGGGCTGCTCGGCGATGCCGCGTTCTTCGCCTGGCTCGAGCAGGGCTCGGCCGAGGTCTTCTCAGGTCAAGGCGGAAAACGCCGTTATGCGGTTGAGACGAGCGCCCGTGCCAAGGCCAAGATCGTCCAGGAGGACGAACGCGAGACGAGCGGTACGCGGGCGCTGCTCAATCTCGGTCATACTTTCGGCCACGCGCTCGAGGCCTATGCCGGATATTCGGACCGCCTCTTGCATGGAGAGGCAATCGCCATCGGCATGCGGCTTGCCTTTACCTTTTCGGTCGAGCTCGGCCTTTGCCCTAAAGACGACGCGGAACGGGTCGAGCGGCATCTAGCCGCCATCGGGTTACCCACCAAGATCGCTGCCGTTCCTGGTGCGAAACCGACGCCAGAGGAGTTGTTGCGGTTGATGGCTCAGGACAAGAAGGTGAAAGGCAGCAAGCTCGCTCTCGTGCTGGTGCACGGCATCGGCGCGGCGTTCGTCGAACGCGAGGTACCGCTGTCCCGTCTCACCCAGTTCCTCGCTGAGGAGTGCAATAGACGATGACACTAGGCTTGGGAATTACGCTTGGCGCAATCCTGGGTCTCCTCCTCGCCTCGGCCTTCTTCTCTGGCTCGGAGACGGCGCTGACCGCGGCCTCCGCCGCCAAGATGCACGCGCTTGAGCAGGACGGCAACCGGCGCGCGCGCATCGTGAATTATCTGCTCACCGTGCGCGAGCGTTTCATTGGCGCCATCTTGCTCGGCAACACGCTCGCCAATATCGCGGCTTCCGCGCTCGCCACCAGCCTGTTCCTGAGCCTGTTCGGAGAGGAAGGCGTCGCCTACGCCACCATCGTGATGACGGTGATCGTGGTGTTGTTCGCCGAGGTGCTTCCCAAGACTTACGCCATCCTCCACGCCGACCGCGCGGCGTTGCTCCTTGCACCCGCGGTGCGTTTTGTCGTTGCGGTGTTGGCGCCGGTCGTCAGCGCCATGCAGTTCCTCGTGCGGCATACGTTGCGCCTGTTCGGAGTCTCGATCAGCGACGAGGTCGAGGTGCTCTCGGCGCATGAGGAGCTCCGAGGCACCATCGAGCTCATCCACAAGGAAGGCGGCGTGGTGAAACTCGACCGCGATATGCTTGGCGGCGTGCTTGATCTCCGCGAGCTCACGGTCTCCGACATCATGGTGCATCGGACCAAGATGGACGCGATCGACGCCGAGCTGCCCACCGAGAAGATCATCGACCTTGCCTTGAAAAGCTCCCATACGCGCCTGCCGCTTTGGCGCGGCGAGCGCGAGGAGATTGTCGGCATCCTCCACGCCAAGACGCTGCTCAGGGCTCTGCGCGACTCGAAAGGCGATGTGAGCAAGATCGATATCATGGCGCTCGCCACCCCGCCGTGGTTCGTGCCCGACACCACCACGCTCAAGGACCAGCTCAATGTCTTCCTCAAACGCAAGGCTCATTTCGCCATCGTGGTTGACGAATATGGGGAGGTAATGGGCCTCGTGACGCTCGAGGACATTATCGAGGAGATCGTCGGTGACATCACCGACGAGACCGACATCGCCTCGATCGCCGCACGGCCGCAAGCCGACGGCTCGGTGATCGTGGAAGGCTCAGTGCCGTTGCGCGATCTCAACCGTCTGATGGATTGGGATCTGCCCGACGAGGAAGCGACCACAGTGGCGGGCCTCGTGCTGCACGAGGCCCAGACCATCCCCGAAGCGGGGCAGTCCTTCACCTTCCATGACTATCGCTTCGAGGTGCTGAGGCGCCAGCGGAACCGCCTCACCAGCATCCGCGTGACCCCGCCGCCGGATACGCGCCGAGTAAAGGCGCCCGAGAGCAAGGCCTCATAGCGGCCGTGACCGCTCCTCCGGGGCAAGCGCCGTGATGGCGAGCGCGTGGACCTTGCCTCCAAGCTCATCTGCCAACACTTCATTGACCATGCGGTGGCGTTCGAGCCGCGTCTTGCCTGCGAAGCTCTGCGATACCACTTTGATGGTGAAATGACTCTCGCCGGTTCCGGGCGAGCTCGCGTGGCCCGCATGGCGATGGGAGACGTTGACGACTTCGAGGGTTTCCGGCGCGAAGGCTTGTTGCAGCTTCTTGGTTATCCGCTCTTCGACGAGCATTACCGCCGTTTCCTTGATTCTTAACCGACCATCATATCCTAGTCATAGGTTCGAGGGCCATTCTTGTTGTGTCAGCCGCCGCGACTCATAATGCTTCCGAGATGAAGCTCGACTCGAAGTTCTTCGACCGCCTGCGCGTCAAACCCGACGAGAACCGCCTGTTGCGCGACACTTGTCCGGTTTGCGAGTGGGAGGGCTGCACCGAGCCCGGCCTTTACCCAGCGCCCAAGGGCCGCGGGCAGGAGGGCCAGTACCACCGCTACTGCCTCGACCATGTGCGCGCCTACAACAAGTCCTACAACTATTTCGCCGGGCTTCCCGACGAAGAGGTGATCAAGCACCAAAAGGATGACACCATCGGTCATCGTCCAACCTGGTTCATCGGCGTCAACCCGTGGGCGGCGCGCGGGCGAGGCGCGAGAAACGGCGCGCGGGCTGGCGGCTTCCCGCATCGCTTCACCACCTATGATCCGTTCGGGCTGTTCGCCGAGCGCGCCAGCTCTCAGGCTACGCCGGACGGGAAGCCAGAACGCCAACTGATGCGCGCCGAGCGGAAATGCCTGCGCCAGCTCAACCTCGAGGACAACGCCACCAAGGCCGACATAAAGGCGAGATTCAAGGAATTGGTTAAGCGGCTGCACCCCGATCACAACAAGGGCGACCGCCGCTCAGAGGACAAGTTGCGCGAAGTCATTCAAGCCTATAACTATCTGAGGCAGGCAGGGCTTGCGTAGGTCGCTGGCAGCCCTCTCCGACACCCCAGGCTACCGCATCTTGCGAGCCCATTTGAAACGCGACGAAACAGGCTTCCACTGCCCATGACACTTGAAACTGCCCGTAACGGCGCCGGCCTGCCGGACATGCAGGTTTCCGTGCGCCAGGTTTTCGGCATCGATACCAACCTCGAAGTGCCGGCCTATTCGCGTCCTGACGAGCATGTGCCGGACATCGATCCGGATTATTTGTTCAACCGGGAGGTGACGCTCGCGGTCCTCGCCGGCTTCAAGCACAACCGCCGCGTGATGATCCAGGGCTATCACGGCACCGGCAAATCGACCCACATCGAGCAAGTGGCGGCGCGGCTGAACTGGCCGTGCATGCGCATCAATCTCGACAGCCATGTGAGCCGCATCGATCTCGTCGGCAAGGATGCCATCGTGCTGCGCGACGGTCAGCAGGTGACGGAATTTCGCGAGGGCATTCTGCCCTACGCGCTGCAGTCGAACACCGCGCTCTGCTTCGACGAGTACGACGCGGGCCGCCCCGACGTGATGTTCGTGATCCAGCGGGTTTTGGAAGTCTCGGGCAAGCTCACGCTACTCGACCAGTCCAAGGTGATTAGGCCGCATCCCGCATTTCGCCTGTTCTCGACTACCAACACCATCGGGCTTGGCGACACGAGCGGCCTCTATCACGGCACCCAGCAGATCAACCAGGGCCAGATGGACCGCTGGTCGATCGTAGTCACGCTGAACTATCTGCCGCACGACGACGAGGTGAATATCGTTCTCGCCAAGGCCAAGTCGTGGAATACCGAGGCCGGGCGCAAGACGGTCGGAGCCATGGTGCGTGTCGCGGAGCTCACGCGGAATGCCTTCATGAATGGCGATCTCTCTACGGTGATGAGCCCCCGCACGGTGATCACCTGGGCGGAGAATGCCGAGATCTTCGGCGATATCGGCACGGCCTTTGCGCTCTCATTCCTCAACAAATGCGATGAGCTCGAGCGCGGGCTGATCGCCGAGTTCTATCAGCGCTGCTTCGGCGAAGACCTGCCGCAGTCGACCGCCAATGTGGCATTGAGCTAGCGATGTCGCTCACCAGGCGCAAAGAGGCGCCGCTCGATCCGTTCAAACGCGCCCTGACGCTCGCCACCCGTTCGATCGCCGCCGACAGCACGGTTGAGGTCGTGTTCTCCAGCGAACCTCCCGGGCTTAACGGCAAGACCGCGCGGCTGCCTGAGCCGTCGCGCATTCCGAGCAAGGCCGAGATCGCGGTGATCCGCGGCCATGCCGATGCCGCGGCGCTATCGGTCGCGTGTCACGATCCCAAGCTGCATGAGCGATTGGCGCCCCCCGGCGGAGAGGCGCGTCAAGTGTTCGAGGCGATCGAGCAGGCGCGTGTCGAGGCGATCGGCGCTCAACGCCTGCAAGGCGTCGCCGCCAATCTCGCCGCCCGCATCGAGCAACGCTATGAGCGAAGCCGCTTCGCCGAGGTGGCCGAGCGCTCTGAAGCCCCGCTGCCCGACGCGCTTGGGCTTCTCGTGCGCGAGATGCTCACCGGCCAGATACCTCCAGCCAAGGCTCGCGCCATCGTCAATCTCTGGCGCCCCTGGATCGAGGGCCGGGCGCGTTCGCTGCTCGAACGCATGCCCGAGATGCTCTCTGACCAGGAGGCTTTCGGCCGGCTCACCAGAGATCTCCTCGCCGCGCTCAACCTCGCCGACCAGTTCGATCAGCAGCAAAACGAGGATCAGCAATCGAGCGAGAGCGAGAGTGACCCCAACGCCGCCGACACCGAGGACGAGAATGCCGAAGGCGAGCAGCGGGCCGATCTATCCGACGCTCGCTCGGAACGCGACGCAAACAGCGAACGGGCGCTCGACGACAGGGAAGACGGCTCGACTGACCGGCTCGACCGCGACGCCGACGCCTCGGAGCTTCCGCGCCGTTCCGAGCCGTGGCGTCCCAACCTGTCGGTTCTCGAGAATCCGGAGGCCTTCGGCTATAAGGTTTTCACTCGCTCCTATGACGAGACCGTCAATGCCGAGGAGCTGTGCGATCCCGACGAGCTCGAACGCTTGCGTTCCTTTCTCGACAAGCAGCTCCAGGCGCTACACGGCGCGGTGGCGCGGCTCGCCAACCGGCTGCAGCGGAGACTCCTCGCGCAGCAAAATCGCGGCTGGGACTTCGACCTCGACGAGGGCATGATTGACGCAGCGCGGCTTGCCCGCGTGATCGTGGATCCCATGCATCCGCTGACCTACAAGCAGGAGCGCGACACCGAGTTTCGCGACACGGTGGTCACGCTGCTCCTCGATAATTCGGGTTCCATGCGCGGTCGCCCGATCATGGTCGCGGCCTGTTGCGCCGATATTCTCGCCCGCACGCTCGAGCGCTGCGGCGTGAAAGTCGAGATCCTCGGCTTCACTACGCGCGCCTGGAAGGGAGGACATTCGCGCGAAGAGTGGCTGAACGCGCTCAAGCCTCCTCTTCCTGGGCGGCTCAACGATCTGCGTCACATTATCTACAAGGCGGCCGATGCGCCGTGGCGGCGTTCTCGCCGCAATCTCGGGCTGATGATGCGCGAGGGCCTGCTCAAGGAGAATATCGACGGCGAGGCGCTCACCTGGACACATAACCGCCTGCTCGCCCGACCAGAGCAGCGGCGCATCCTGATGATGATCTCCGACGGGGCGCCGGTCGACGATTCCACACTGTCGGTCAACTCCGGGTCATATTTAGAGCGTCATCTTCGTCAGGTGATCGAAGAGATCGAGACGCGCTCCTCAGTGGAGCTGCTCGCAATCGGCATTGGCCATGATGTCACCCGCTATTACCGGCGCGCCGTCACGGTCACCGACGCAGAGGAGCTTGCCGGCGTGATGACCGAGAAACTTGCCGAGCTGTTCGACGAGGACCTCGCCTGGCGGCAGCTTCATCGCGCCGTGCCTTCGGCGGCGCGGGCTAAGCGGCGGAAGCTACATTAGCGTGGGGAGCATCGCCCGCACAGCCTGGCGCAGCTCTGCGATCCTGGTCGTTGCGATCACATGCGCTGCCGTTCCGGCGCTGGCCGACAAGCCGCAGATTGCCCTGGAAAAATCGATCCCGGTCAAGGTCACCGCTATCCCCATCGACTTCGATCGCGACAATCCGGCCCGCAAAGAGTTCGATAAGCTCATCTACCGGGGCGGCCTCAACCTCTTCGCCAATTCAAGCTTTTTCGGCGGGTACTCGGCCATGGCGCTCGATCCTTCGGGAACCTTTCTTCTCGCCATCTCCGATTCGGGCACCTGGCTTCGAGCGAAACTGGATTATGACGGGCGGACGCTCAAGGGGTTGAGCGGTGTCACACTCGGCCCGCTGCTCGGCCGGGACGGCAAGCCGCTTCTCGACGACCAGGAGCGCGATTCCGAAGGCATGACGCTGATCGAAGGCGATCCTTCCAAGGGGACCGCTTATGTCTCATTCGAACGTCACCACCGGATCGATCGCTATCCCTTCGAAGGCGACCGCTTCGGACCACCAACTGGCTCCGTGCCCCTCCCCGCCGGCACAAAGCGCATGTCGAGGAATAGCGGTCTCGAGGCAATCGTTCTGATGCATGGTGGTCGCCTCAAGGGCACGCTCGTCGCCTTTGCGGAGAGCCTGACCGACAAGAATGGCAACCTTCAGGGCTGGCTGCTCGGGGGCTCGAAGCCTGGGTCGATCGCAGTGAAGCGGATCGGGGGATTCGATATCACCGATGCCGCCGAGCTTCCCGACGGCGGTCTTATCCTTCTTGAGCGGAGATTCCGCTACAGCGAAGGCGTCAAGATGCGCCTACGCCGGGTTGCGGCGAGCGAGATCAAACCGGGTGCGGTGATTCAGGGAGAGGTCCTCCTCGAGGCGACCGACGCGTTGAACATCGACAACATGGAGGCCGTTGCCGTCCACCGCAGAGTGTCGGGCGAAACCGTCATCACGATCATGTCTGACGACAATTTCAGCGGGCTACAGCGCACGCTGATCATGCAGTTCGCGCTGCCGGGCGGCGAGCCAATCGCCGCCGGCGCGCCTGCGAATTAGGAGGCGGCCTCGGGTTGGGCGGCGCTCGCCTTGGCAATGTCGCGCTTGAGACGCCTTGCCTTCAGCGACAGCTCGTCGTCACCTGCCTTCAGCAGATAGGCATCCAGGCCGCCACGGTGCTCGACCGAACGCAAGGCATGCGCGCTGATGGTGAGGCGCACGCGCTTCTTCAAGGCGTCGCTCTGCAGCGTCACATTGCACAAATTCGGCAGAAACCGGCGCTTGGTACGACGCTTGGCATGGCTTACATTGTTGCCGGTGAGCACGGCTTTGCCGGTGAGCTCGCAACGACGGGCCATGGTCGAAATCCTTCTATCGAGATAATGCGAAGACTGGTCGCCGCCTGCCCAATGTCATGCAGGCGTCGCGACCAGCGGGGCGAGATATACGGGCATGATAATTGGGGGTCAAGCGCCCATTGCCAAACCTCATAATTGACGAAATCTACGAATAACTCGAAATTTGCGGGCGGAGTGTTTCGGCCACTCGCGCGAGGGATACAGAGCCCATGTGGGCAGCACGACACGCTTTGAGCTTTGTGGCCGTCGTCGCGCTGACTTCGGGACTTGGCGGCAATTTTCCCCCCGATAGCGCCTTTGCCGAGAACGCGCTGTCGTCTGCGAGCCGCATTGAGGCCGTCTATCGCGTCGATCTAGGCAGCTTCAACCTCGGCAATTTCCGTCTCACCGCGGTCTTTCATGGCGATGGTTACGAGATGCGTGGCGAGGGACGCTTCACCATTCTCCAAGGCCTGATCTATGAGTGGCGGGGGGTGACGGCGAGCAGCGGGCGGGTGACAAGGGCAGGCCCTGAGCCAGCCATGTATGCGCTGAGCTACTCCGACGGCGGCAAGAAGACCGAGCAGCTCCGAATGACCTTCGGCAGTCACGCGGTCACCGAGGTTCAGATTTTTCCGGACAAGATGCGCAATCCGCGCGACATACCGGTCACCAGGGAGCAGCTCGAGGGGGTGCTCGATCCGATGAGCGGCGCATTCTTGACCGCGCATTCGGAAAATCCCAACGGCGATCTGAATGTCTGCAACCAGACCTTGCCGGTATTCGACGGCAAGCAGCGCTTCGATCTCGTGCTCACGCCGAAACGCGCTGTCTCCGTGAGGTCAACTACACCCAGCGGCTATAGCGGGCCGGCAGTGATCTGTCAGGTGAAGTTCATCCCCATTGCCGGTTACCAGCCTGACAACCCCGGTATCCAGCTCATGTCGCAGACGAACGAGATCGAGGTTTGGCTCATTCCCGTGCGGGGGACCATCATGTATGTGCCCTACCGGATTGTGTTGCCGACGCCGGTAGGATATGGCACGGCCCTGGTGACCTCGATCCAGGTTGCAGGCTCATCCCGCGCCAGCGCCGAGCCGTAGCCGTTTGCCTTTTCAGCGACCGGAAAGCCTCGAGGGTTAACGCACAGGCCCATAATCCCAATATGTTGTAGGGAACAGATGCCGAAAATTAACGCTCCCCTGATTCGTCCGCCCTTCGTTCCCTTGGTTTTCCGAGGCGCTTGAGAAAGCAGAGAAAGCGAAAGGCCAGATTTAGTGGTCATGGCCACGCCGGAGTGCGCCGGCCGAGTCGACTGAAATAACGAGCCCGAGCCCCTGATTCCCTTCGGAACGAAATCCGAATGTGCAGAGTCAGCGATTCGGACGAGATTCGTTCCCCCCGTGTTCCGAGTTTCTCGCGGATCGGACGATGAGGAAGTCAAGAGATGAGCCGGTCCTTCTCCTCTAATTCCACAAATGGCCATCGCGGGCGCGGCGTCACCGCCGTGCTCGGACCGACCAACACCGGCAAGACCCATCTCGCCATCGAACGCATGCTCGCGCATGACGTCGGCATCATCGGTTTGCCGCTCAGGCTTCTCGCGCGCGAGGTCTACGACAAGGTCGTCGCCCGCGTTGGTGCGGCGAAGGTGGCGCTGATCACCGGCGAGGAGAAGATCAAGCCGCCCTCGCCGCGCTTCTATGTCTGCACCGTGGAGGCGATGCCGCTCGAACTCGAGGCGGATTTCGTCGCGGTCGATGAGGTCCAACTTGCCGCCGACGGCGAGCGCGGGCATGTCTTCACCGACCGCCTGTTCCACGCACGCGGCTTGAGCGAGACGCTGCTGCTCGGCGCCGCTACCATGCGCGATGCGATCCGCGAGCTACTGCCTGGCGCCAATCTTGTGTCGCGTGCGCGCCTGTCTGAGCTCACCTATGCCGGCGACAAGAAGATCACCCGGCTTCCTCGCCGTTCGGCCATAGTCGGTTTCTCGGCGAACGACGTCTACGCCATTGCCGAGTTGGTGCGGCGTCAGCGCGGCGGCGCCGCCGTGGTGCTCGGCGCGCTCAGCCCGCGCACCCGCAATGCGCAAGTCGCGCTTTACCAGAACGGCGACGTCGACTTCTTGGTGGCGACTGACGCCATTGGCATGGGACTCAATCTCGACCTCGACCATGTCGCGTTCGCCGGCATCCGCAAATTCGACGGCCAGTCCCATCGCAATCTAACGCCTGCCGAGATTGGGCAAATTGCGGGTCGTGCCGGCCGGCACATGAATGACGGAACTTTCGGGGTGACCGGACAAGTCGCACCGTTCGATTCCGACCTCGTTGATCGGCTCGAGAACCATTCCTTCGACCAGGTGGGCTACCTGCAGTGGCGTAATCGCAAGCTCGATTTCTCGTCGATCGAGCGCTTGCGGGAGAGCTTGCGCGAGGCGCCCGACTATCCGCGGCTCGTCCGCGCCCGCATGGTCGATGATGTGATTGCGCTGGAGAATGTGAGCCGCGATCCAGCCGTGCGTGACAGGGCGAAAGGGCCGGCAACGGTCGGACTGTTGTGGGAGATGTGCCAGATTCCCGACTACCGTAAAATCTCAGCGGCAAGCCACGCCGAGCTGGTCACCACGCTCTACGGCTATGTGACGAGCGACGAGGGGAAGATTCCGGCCGACTGGTTCGCTCATCAGGTGGCGCTCGCCGATCGCACCGACGGTGATCTCGACACGCTGTCGAGCCGGCTTGCCCAGATCCGCACCTGGACGTTCGTATCGCATCAGGCGCAATGGCTCGATGACCCGGAGCATTGGCAGGGCCGCACGCGGGCCATCGAGGACACTCTGTCCGACGCACTGCATGAGCGGCTCACCCAGCGCTTCGTCGATCGGCGCACCAGCGTGTTGATGCGCCGGCTGCGCGACAAGGAGGAGATGGCGGCGGAGATCGGTTCTGACGGCGGGATCCTGGTGGAGAACCACTATGTCGGGCGCCTCGATGGTTTCCGCTTCACGCCCGACGCCTCCGGCGACGGTATCCACGGTAGGGCGGCGCGCCATGCCGCAGCCAAGGTGCTTGCGCGCGAGCTTGCCGCCCGCTCCGAAGCGCTTTCCGAGGCGCCAGACGAAGCAATTACGCTCGAGCCGAATGGCCGGATCGTTTGGGAAGGCTCGGAGATTGCGCGCCTTGAGCGGGGGGGGACGGCGCTCAAGCCTCGCATTCAGCTAATGGCGGACGAGCACCTGCCGGCGGGGGAGCGCGAGCGCGTGCTCAAGCGCCTCGAGGCAAGGCTCGCGGCGGAGCTCGATTCGAAGCTCAAGCCACTGATTGCTCTTAGCGAGGCCTCCGACCTCTCGGGACTTGCCCGCGGCCTGGCTTACCAGCTCACTGAGAATCTTGGCGTGCTTCGCCGCGAGGGCGCCTCGAATGAGATTAAAGCACTCGACCAGGCTGCCCGTGCCCAGCTCAGAAGCTACGGCGTGCGCTTCGGCGCCTTCAACCTCTACATCCCGGCGCTGCTCAAGCCGGCCGCGGCGGATTTGCTGCTTCTACTCTGGGCGCTCTTTGCCGGCCGGGATCATGGTATTGACTGCGAGGCGTTGCCGGCACGGCCGCAACAGGGCTTGACCTCGGTCGCGGCAGGCAACGGCCTGCCCGAGCCTTATTGGCGCGCTGCGGGCTTCCACGTCGCGGGCGGACGCGCGGTGCGCATCGATATGCTTGAGAGGTTGTCTGACCTGATCCGCGCTCGCGTCTGGTTCAGACCTGCCGAAGGCGGCCCGGAAGCCCCGCCGGGTGCAACAGGCGACGGCGGCTTCCGCGTGGTTCCTGAGTTGATGAGCGTCGTTGGCTGCTCCGGTGAGGAATTCGCCTCTATCTTGAAGGCGTTCGGATTCAGGCGCGAGCGGCGCAAGATTGTGCCTGCGTCTGTTCCGGCGGCGATTTCGCTTCCTGAAGCGGAAGCGAGCGGCGGGCAAGCTGCCGAAGCGGCGGACCCGGCGATCGAGCGGTTCGATGAGGTTTGGCGTCCCGGGAAACGCAAGGAGATGCATCGCGTTAAGGGGGCGACGCGCAAGCCGCAGCGTCAACATCGCGAGCGCGCAGCCGTGAGTAAGCGCGAGCAACGCCGCCCGGCGAGCCACGCCAAGCCCGAGCGCAGCAAGTCCGTCGAGCATTCGCCCTTTGCGGCGCTTGCGGCGCTTAAAGGCCGTTTCACCGTTCGCCAGCCGGAGGGAAGTTGACAGCAGCGATGTCGGAGCAGAGGCTCGACAAATGGCTGTGGTGCGCAAGGCTGGTGAAGACGCGTTCAGGAGCCGCGCGTGCCATCGCCGAGGGCAAGGTTCGCATCAACGGCGAGCGTATCCTGAAACCGAGCCGGCTCGTCCATGAAGGCGATGTGGTGACGACCACTGCGTCGGGAAGGCTGTTCGTCGTGCGGGTTCTCGCCTGGACTGCTCGGCGCGGTCCTGCGAGCCTGGCACGTACGCTCTACGAGGACCTGACGCCGAAGAGGGCGCCTTCGCTAGAGTCTCGTCTCCCGGCGAAGGGGCCACAGCCCACCAAGCGGGATCGACGTCGCCTCGATGCACTGCACAGTCTGAGTTCAAAGCACTGAGCGGCCGGGCTGGGGTTTATCGCGAGGCAATCTCCTTCCAGGGATGAAAAGACGGGCAATATCGTTCTCTCTCGCCTGCTCGTCGCAAACTGGCGCCTCGCCTTGTGCTGATGGCCCGATTGTTATAGGCAGGCCCTTCCTCGGACGACTCGGACGGCCATTTGAGGGCAAAGATCTGGGCTGGGTTGGCCCCGAAAACGTGTGGAATCGATGACTTACGTCGTCACCGAAGTTTGCATCAAGTGTAAGTACACCGATTGCGTCGAAGTGTGCCCCGTGGACTGTTTTTACGAGGGCGAGAACATGCTCGTTATCCACCCCGATGAGTGCATCGACTGCGGCGTGTGCGAGCCGGAGTGCCCGGTCGACGCGATCAAGCCCGATACCGAGCCAAATCTCGACAAATGGTTGGAATTAAACCGGCAATATTCGGAGAGCTGGCCGAACATTACGACCAAGAAGGCGGCCCCGCCGGATGCCGACGCATTTGTGGCCGAGCCAGACAAATTCACGAAGTATTTCAGCCAAAATCCGGGCGAAGGCGACTGAAATCAACGAGTTAAGCGGTTAACCCTTTTGCCAAAATGTCGCATGTTGCGGCGCCCAAAAGGCAGTCCTGCCGGATTCGACAGCTTCCAGATTTGCTAAGACCGTGTTATCTTCCTGATGAAACGGCGCAGACTGTCGGCGCATTAAGCTCCACGAGAGGCGTCCCTGTTCGGGCGCGCTTTTTTTTCTGACTTAGGGGAGGTGGCGCGATCAGGCCCTCTGATCGATGGCTAACCTCGTGCCCTGTACCCGAGAGGCGCCCGAGAGCCACGGAACCAAGCCGCCGCGGGCATGCTTAAGTTACCGACATTGACGCAGACGAAGCATATTAACAGTGAGACGAGAGTAATGGCTGAAAAGAAGAAACCACAGCAAAGACACGGATTTCGTACCAACGAGTATATCGTGTACCCAGCTCACGGCGTTGGCCGCATCACGAGCATCGAAGAGCAGGAGATTGCCGGCGCGAAGCTCGAGCTGTTCGTCATCAATTTCGAGAAAGACAAGATGACGCTCAGAGTACCGACCTCGAAGCTTACCACCGTCGGCATGCGCAAGCTGTCAGAGGACAAGGTGGTGAAGAAGGCGCTCGGCACGCTCAAGGGCAAGGCGCGCGTAAAGCGCACCATGTGGTCCCGCCGCGCGCAGGAATACGAGGCGAAGATCAACTCGGGCGATCTCGTATCGATCGCCGAGGTGGTCCGCGATCTCTATCGGTCCGAGGCGCAGCCCGAGCAGTCCTACTCGGAACGCCAGCTTTACGAAGCTGCGCTCGACCGTATGGCCCGCGAGATTGCCGCCGTCGAGAAGATGGACGAGGCGAGCGCCGTCGCCAAGATCGACGACGTGCTGGCCAAGACGGCGCGCCACGCCAAGATGGCCGCGGACAACGAAGCCCGCACCCGCGCCGCTTAGCAGCTCGGCCGGCTCCACTGTCATTCTCGCGAAAGCGGGAATCCAGTAAAGGCAGGGGCTACTGGATCGCCCGGCCAAGCCGGGCCATGACAAGAGTGTGTGAGCGTTTTCACGCTACAGTGCGGGAGTTGCGGCCGGCAGCAACTCAAGCTGCTCGGGATGGGTCGCGGCAACCATCGGCCCGTTGCGCCACTCGATCCAGCCGCGCATGCGCACGTGCTTGCCGGCAAGCCCTTTGAGGTCGATGCCAGAGGCGGCAAATGCCTGGACGTCTTTTCGCTCGATGCTGATGGTGAAGTCGCTCCGCCAATCATCGGCGAAATTGAGGTAGATGCGACCGCCACCCTCTTCCACCTTGGCGACCTTGCCCTCGACAAGTTGAGAGCTTTGCGTGAGGCGGCCGAGCCGCTCAACATTGTCGGCGCTCTCGATGCGGTAGGCCGATGAGCCCCATACGCCGAGATGCTTGGCCCTCGCCTCTCTCTCGCGTGCGAGAAGCGCGCCAATGCAGGCGCGGTTGTCGGAGAGGGAATAGACGCGGGCAAGACCCTCTGAGACAAGTTCCTCTTGCAGCCAGATGGGCTTGTCATTGCCCACGACAAACACCTGGGCCAGCAGGTGATCGTAGCGATCACTGCGGCGCCCGCCAAATTTCAGTTCGACCTGTTTGTTTGACGTGAACTTGTCGAGTGCCAGCTTTGATTCTTCGACGAGAGGCCAGGGATCGTCACCGCGCCAGCCAAGCGGCGGCGCCGGAGCCTTGGCCGCGATCAGCCTCACGATCCTGCCGTCGCTGAGCTTCAACGTTTCGCCATCGAGCACCTCGGCGACGGTTGCCTTTTCGGGATCCGACAACATGCAATTCGCGCCGGAATAAGCGCTTGGCGCGGCGGCCAGGATGAGCGCCAACGCGAAGAGTAACAAGGGAAGCGCCCTGTAGCGGCCGATCAGCGACGGCTCGAAGGCCATGGTTATGTGCCATTCCATCGTCATCATGTTGGCCTTGCCGCGCCAGGCCGAACTCACAAGCACGCCGAGATAGCTGCCGGTGTAACGCCCGGCCATCCCCACAATGAGTCTGGCCGCGCCCACAGTAGCAGCCTATACAGGGCCAACGGCACTCGCGCGTCCAGCGCGCCACTAAAGACCCCGTAGCTCAGTTGGATAGAGCATCAGATTCCTAATCTGAGGGTCGCAGGTTCAAATCCTGCCGGGGTCACCATTTCCCGCAAGACTCGGAACTTTTGCAAGGTCCCGCTCATTTGAGCGACGAGGGTGCCTTGGAGGACAGGATGCCGGGCAACCCCGCGCAGTGCCGCATTTATGCAGAGATGTGCCGTTTGCTTGCGGGGAATTCCCCCGATGAAGCGTGGCGCGAACATTTCACCGAGTTTGCTCTGAATTGGAGGCGGCTCGCCGCCGACATAGAAAATGCCTCTGGATTTATCCAGACAATGGCGGCCATTCATTTTAGGCCGCGAAAAGCCGCTTGACCGCGCCGCCGCCGGAATTGGGGAACACCAGCAATCGGGCGATTAGCGGGTCGGCATCGGCTTCTCGCCGCGGTAGTCGTAGAAGCCGCGTTTGGTCTTGCGGCCAAGCCAGCCGGCTTCGACATATTTCACCAGCAGCGGACAGGGGCGGTATTTGGAATCGGCAAGCCCCTCATAGAGCACTTGCATGATCGACAGGCAGGTATCGAGGCCGATGAAATCGGCGAGTTGGAGTGGCCCCATGGGATGGTGCGCGCCGAGCCGCATCGCTGTGTCGATGGCGTCGACCGAGCCGACACCTTCGTAAAGCGTGTAGACCGCCTCGTTGATCATCGGCAGCAAGATGCGGTTCACCATGAAGGCGGGGAAATCCTCCGACACGGCGACAGTCTTGCCGAGTGTCTCGACGAACTCCTTGGTGCGGCCGAAAGTGGCGTCCTCGGTGGCAATGCCGCGGATCATCTCCACGAGCTCCATCACCGGCGCAGGGTTCATGAAGTGAAGGCCAATGAAGCGCTCGGGCCGATCGGTCGCGGCGGCAAGCCGGGTGATCGAGATCGATGAGGTATTGGTGCCAACGATGGCGGCAGGCTTGAGGAACGGACAAAGCGCAACGAAGATCTTGCGCTTCACCGTCTCGTCCTCGGTCGCCGCTTCGATGACGAGGTCGGCGTCGGCGAACTCTTGCAGCGAGTCGGCATAGGAGATGCGGGAAAGCGCCTTCTTTTTGTCCTCTTCGGTGATCTTGCCGGAAGCGACCTGGCGGGTAAGGTTTTTGGCAATCACCGCAATCGCCGCCTCGACCTTATCCTTGGCAATGTCGTGCAGCGCCACGTCATAGCCGGAGAGCGCCACGACATGGGCGATGCCGCTGCCCATCTGGCCTGCGCCTATGATGCCGATCTTGCGAATGGGAGCCGCCTCAGCGTCCTGCTGCGAGGCTTGCTCGGCGAGAATCGCCGCGCCTTGTACTATGTCGTCCATGATCATTCCTCATGCCCGTACTCAATAGCCTGCCTTTTTGAGCTCGGCGTCGAGCTCGGGCAGGACCGTGAACAAATCGCCGACTAGGCCGTAATCCGCGACCTGGAAAATCGGTGCATCGGCATCCTTGTTGATGGCGACGATCACCTTGGAATCCTTCATGCCGGCCAGATGCTGGATCGCGCCCGAGATGCCAACCGCGATGTAAAGTTCCGGCGCCACGACCTTTCCGGTCTGTCCGACTTGGTGGTCGTTCGGCATGTAGCCGGCATCGACCGCTGCACGCGAGGCGCCAACCGCGGCTCCGAGCCGGTCGGCCAGCGGCTCGAGCAAGGTCTTGAAGTTGTCGCCGGACTGCATGCCGCGCCCGCCGGATATGACGATGCGGGCCGCGGTCAGCTCGGGCCGCTCGCTGACGCTGATCTCCGAGGTCACGAAGCTCGAGAGTCCGACAGATGCGGCCGGCGTCACCGTCTCGATTTGCGCCGAACCGCCCTCGTCCGTGCCGGAAAACGCCGTGGTGCGGACCGTCCCCACCACGATCTTGTCGCTGGTCTCGACAGTCTCAAGCGCGTTGCCGGCATAGACCGGACGCACAAAGGTCGTGGGCGACTTCACCTCGATGATATCGGAGATCTGTGCGACGTCGAGCAGTGCGGCGACGCGCGGCAGCACATTCTTGCCCATGGTGGTGGCGGGCGCGAGCAGCACGGAATAGTCCTTCATCAGCGGCTCTACCGTTACCGCCACCTCCTCGGCCAGACGCTGCGCAAGATGCGGCGCCTCGGTGAGCAGGACTTTGCGCACCCCCTCGAGCTTGGCTGCCTGTTCGGCGACGGCTCGGCAACCCTCGCCCGCAACGAGAATGTCGACATCTGAGCCGAAAGCCCGCGCTGCGGTGAGGACCTTGGCGGTCGCCGGCGCCAGCGTCTTGTTGTCGTGCTCGGCGAGCAGAAGCGCTGCCATCAGAGGACTCCCGCCTCATTCTTCAATTTCTCGACGAGTACGGCGGCGCTATCGACCTTGATGCCCGCCTCGCGCGTCTTGGGCTCGGCGACGGAGACCACTTTGAGGCGCGGAGCGATATCGACGCCGAGCGCCTCAGGCGTCGTCTCGTCGATCGGCTTCTTCTTTGCCTTCATGATGTTGGGAAGCGACGCGTAGCGCGGCTCGTTCAGCCTGAGATCGGTGGTGACCACGGCGGGCTTCTTGAGGGTCACAGTTTCGAGTCCGCCATCGACTTCGCGCACCACTTTGACGTTGCCGCCGTTCAGCTCGATCTTCGAGGCAAAGGTGCCCTGCGCCCAGCCAAGCAGACCGGCAAGCATCTGGCCGGATTGATTGCAGTCGTCGTCGATCGCCTGCTTGCCCATGATGACGAGCTCGGGATTCTCGTTCTCAACCACTTGTTTCAAGAGCTTGGCAACCGCAAGCGGCTCGACGGTTGCGTCGGTCTTGACCAGGATGGCGCGGTCTGCGCCCATGGCGAGCGCAGTCCGCAGCGTGTCTTGTGATTTGGCGCTGCCAATGGACACGGCGACGATCTCCGTCGCCTCGCCCCGCTCCTTGATGCGGACGGCTTCCTCGACGGCGATCTCGTCGAACGGATTCATCGACATTTTCACGTTGGCGAGGTCGACGCCCGAGCCGTCCGACTTGACGCGGACTTTCACGTTAAAATCGACAACCCGTTTCACGGGAACGAGAATTTTCATGCGGCTTTAGTTCCCCGCACGCTTGTAAGCGGCCCCCCTAGTCCAGCTATCTCGCAACTGCGAAATGGCCGCGACCGTACTGCCGCACACCCCCCAAGTCAATGGTTTCTAGGGGTTTCAGGAGGGTTTCAGGCGCCCCCGCGGGTCTTGTCGAACAAGACTACACCGCGCCGCCGCATGAACAGAATCAATACCGCGCCGGCTGCGAGCCCGCCAACATGCGCCCACCAGGCAACATTTTCCTCGCCCTCGATGAGCAGGTTCACGAACTGCGCGAGAATCCAGATGCCGAGCGCCCAGGCCGCCGTAATCCTGATGGGGATGCGCCAGAGCGCCAGGATCCAGACCTTCACCTTGGGATGCAGAATGAGATAGGCGGAGATCACGCCGGCCACGGCGCCGCTTGCGCCAATCAGCGGCAGATCCGAGGTCGGCATCATCCAGGAATGCAGCACCGCGGCGAAGATGCCGCACATCAGATAGAACATGATGAAGCGGACGTGCCCCATCGCGTCCTCGATATTGTCACCGAACACCCACAGGAACAGCATGTTGCCGAGGAGATGGATCCAGCTCCCGTGGATGAACATGTAGGAGATGAGTGTGAAGCGCTCCGGAAGCGGAAAGGCGCCGGTCGCGAACATCGAGCCTCTGACCGGCCCGCCCGCCATCAGCTTCGCCGGGATCACGGCGAACGCCGCGGTGTTCTCCTCGTCGAGAGGAATGAACCAGCCGGTCTCGAAGATCGTGTAGATGGCGACGTTGAGCACGATCAGCGCCACCGTTACGTATTGATAGCGGATCCGCTTCAGCGGATTGGTGTCATGGAGGGGTATGAACACCGATACACCGTCCCCGTCTCACCGGTTCTTGCCCGGCACCCACGTCACATCGGACTTTCCCTTGTCGTTGGCATAACGCGCGGCGACGAACAGGAAATCCGATAGTCGATTGATGTAGCGGAGCGCGGGCTCCCCGACCGGCTCGTTTCTCCTCGCCGCAAGCGCCACCATCAGCCGCTCGGCGCGGCGCGAGGTGGTGCGGGCAAGATGCAGAAAGCTCGAAGCAGGCGACCCACCCGGCAACACAAAAGAGCGCAGCGGATCGAGGTCTCGGTTGAGCTCGTCGATCTCCCTTTCCAGCCGCTCGACTTGCGCGTCGGTCACTTGCAGGCGCCCGCGCGCATCCTTGGTCTCGTCGGGAAAGCAGAGGTCGGCGCCGAGATCGAACAGATCATTCTGAATGCGCGCGAGCATAGCGTCGAGGCCCTCGTGCTTTCCGCGCGTACAGAGGCGCGCAAGCCCGATGGCCGCGTTGGTCTCGTCGAGCGTGCCGTATGCCTCTACCCTGAGGTCGTATTTCGACACGCGGCGGCCTGAGCCGAGCGCGGTCGTGCCATCGTCGCCGGTGCGCGTATAAATCTTGTTGAGGACAACCATCACCAACGCCTTGGAATCCAAGGCCCCCCGCGGATCACTCCGTGCTTCTAACTTAGCAGTAATCTGCGGTTCCGGGAGGTCAAGCCTTGTTACAGAGATGGGCTACTTGCCGGAAAGATAAATGGCGGCCATGACGATGCAGATTGCGATGAATTGCAGGATGACGCGCCAGCGCATCAAGGTTTGGCTCAGATTGGGGTTGCCGCCGCGCAGCATGTTCCACAGCCCCATCAACAGGACGAGGGCCACGGCGGCGAGCGCGAACGGCACTGCAAGGCGTACGGCGTGTTCCATCAGGGAATTCCCTTTGTCCAGGGCATGGCGGAGAACGTCTGGCGCGCGACTTTAGTTGCTTGCCATAACCACGTCGAGGGCCCGGGTCGGCAAGAGTCGCCGGAACAGAACCGCGGCGTAGGTGGGGATCGTGACGTAATAGCGCGATTTAGGCCGCCTGCTCTCGGCGGCGAGGGCGAGCTTGGCAGCGACAGCTTCGGGTCCGAGCTTGAAAGTCTGGGTGCCGCCTTGCTCCAGCCGCGCGATCCTCGCGCGGTAGATCTCGCGATGAGGCGAGCCTTCGAGATCGATGTTGCGGCGATAAGCTTCGAGCGCATGCTCGGCGAAGCGGGAGGCGATCGGGCCCGGCTCGATCAGCACCACATGGATGCCGGTGCCCCTCAACTCAAGACGCAGCACATCGGCAAGGGCCTCGACGGCGAATTTAGCGGCGCAATAGGCGCCGCGATACGGCGCGGCGATGAGGCCAAGCACGGACGAGCAGAACACGAGGCGGCCGCCGCCATTCGCCCGCATCGCGGGGATCATCCGCGCGGTCAGGTCATGCCAGCCGAACACGGCAGCCTCGAACTGGGCGCGGAGCACATCCGGCTTCAAATCCTCGACGGCTCCGGGCTGGCCGTAGGTGCCGTTGTTGAAGAGCGCGGTGAGCTTGCCGTCCGTTGCCTTGAGCACCTGCTCCGCAGCTTCGGCGATGGACCGAGGCTCGGCATAGTCGAGATAAAGACTCTCGACGCCGACCTCGTCGCGAAGCCTCGCAATGTCTTGCGCTTTTCGTGCCGTGGCGAATACGCGCCAGCCGCGCGCCTTCATCTCGCGCGAAGAAGCAAGCCCGATGCCCGAAGAGCAGCCCGTGATGAGGATCGAGCGCTTGACCAGAAGCTACTCCTGGCCCTCTGGCGGCATGGCCTTCTGCTTCAGGCCCTTCAAACCCGCGGTGAAGATATCGCTAATCGTCTTCTTGGCGTCTTCGTCGGTCGCGCCGTTCGCGTCGAAGGTCGCATCCCAATGGATGGTGGTGCGGCTCGGATCGCGCTCGTCGGGCTCGACCCACAGCTTGGCGTGGTAGTTCTTCACTGGCAGAGGACTCTCGATGATCTCGTAGCTGTAGCTCGTGTCGTCAGTCTCATCGAGCTTCTCCTTGATCTCGCCGCCATTCTTCAGCGTGAGAACCCGGATGGTGGCATCGCCTTCTTGGCTTTCCTTGCAGTCGGCAACTGCCGGGTGCCAGTCCTTGATGCCGCAGAAATCCGAGGCGAGCGCCCACACCACGAGCACCTGTCCAGGCGCATCAATATGCTTGTTGACGTCGATCGCATAGGCCGAGCCGCATGCAACGATGAGCGCTGCGAGCGCGCCTAAAGCCAATTTCATCACACGCATGAATTCCTCCAGTCCTTAGCGCCGGCCCCCACCGGTCTTACAACGAACTCAGCCCTCCAGTAGCCTGCGCGCAATGACATGGGCCTGGATCTCGGCGGCGCCCTCGAAGATCGAGAGGATGCGCGCATCACACAGCACGCGGCTCACAGGATATTCCAGCGCAAAGCCATTGCCGCCGTGGATTTGCAGCGCATTGTCGGCAGCGGCCCAGGCCACGCGAGCGGCGAGCAGCTTGGCCATGCCGGCTTCGAGATCGCAGCGCCGGCCGGCGTCCTTTTCGCGCGCAGCGAAATAAGTGAGCTGACGGGCGAGCAGAATCTCCGCCGCCATCATCGCGAGCTTGTCGGACACGCGCGGGAAATTGATGATCGGCTTGCCGAACTGCACGCGCTCCATGCCGTAGCGCAGGCCAAGGTCGAGCGCGGCTTGCGCCACGCCGATCGCCCGCGCGGCGGTCTGGATGCGCGCAGCCTCGAAGGTCTGCATCAGCTGCTTGAAGCCCTGGCCCTCAACCCCGCCGAGCAGGTTCGCTGCGGGCACGGCGAAGCCGTCGAACGAAATGTCAAATTCCTTCATGCCGCGATAGCCGAGCACCTCGATCTCGCCGCCCGAAATGCCCTCGGCAGGGAAAGGATCGTCGTCGGTGCCGCGCGGCTTTGGTGCCAGGAACATGGAAAGCCCCCGATAGCCTTTCTCTTTGGGATCGGTGCGGGCAAGCACGGTCATGAGGTCGGCGCGGGCCGCATGCGTGATCCAGGTCTTCTGCCCGGTAATGCGGTAGACATCGCCGTCCTTCACGGCGCGGGTGGTGAGTGAAGCGAGGTCTGAGCCCGTATTCGGCTCGGTGAATACTGCGGTCGGCAGCACCTCGCCGCTCGCGATCTTGGGCAGCCATTCCTGCTTTTGCGCGTCGGTGCCTGCGTTCAGGATCAACTCCTCGGCGATCTCCGAGCGTGTGCCGAGCGAGCCGACGCCGATATAGCCGCGGCTGAGTTCCTCGGAGACGACGCACATCGCCTCCTTGCCGAGCCCGAGCCCGCCATACTCCTCGGGCAGCGTGAGGGAGAACACGCCAAGCTCGCTCATCTTGGCGATCAGCGGCAGCGGAATGTATTCATCCTTGAGGTGCCATTCCTGCGCGTTCGGCACCACCTCGGCATCCGAGAAGCGGCGCATCTCGTTGCGGATGTCCTCGAACGTCTCATCAAGACCTGGGTCGCCATAATTTGCCGCAGCCGCGCCTTGCGCGTGCTTGATCAACTCGACGGCGCGGGCGCGCGTCTTGGCCGTCGCGCCGGTGATGAGCTGAACCACAGGCTCGGTGAGGATCGCCACATGCTGGTCCTTAGTCAGACCGAGCTCGTGCATGCGCACGATCTCGCCCTGGCTCATCATCACGCCGCCAAAAAGCTGGCCGAGATATTCGCATGCACCGATCTGGGTGAGCAGCCGCTCGATCTCCCCGAAGCGGCCATCGCCCTCCATGCGCCTGGCATAATCCGCGATCTGCCGGATGGCCTCGACATAGGTCGCGACCCAAGCGAGGCCATGGGCCGCGCGCTCCTCGCGCTCGAGCGCAGAGCCATCGATCTTGCCGCCGGACGAGACCTTGGTGGCAACCGCCTCGACCGCGCGGTCGCGCAGCGTAGCCGCGGCTTGGGCGGCGGACTCAAGCAGTGGAATGAGCTCAGGCGAGCTCGATGCCTCGCCCCCCGTCAACGTCTCTGCGGCAGTCAATTCGTGCTCCTTATGCGAAACCTTGACTTCGCGCCCACCGAAGCGTGCTCCGAGCGCCAAGTCAAATCGGAATTGTGCAAGAGGAGCAGCGGCTAGAATGCCCGGAGTGCCTCGCCCTCTACGACCGATTCCTCCACAAGTCCTGTCCAGACCTTCTCGGACGTGCCTTCCGGCTCAGGCGGCGTCGTGACCTCGGCCTCGGGCGTTGGGCTATCGGTCGGATTGACTTTCGCTTCGATGACTTCGAGCGGCCTGATGGCGGCAAGCAGTTCGTCGAGCTTGTTCATGGCCACGTAATATTTGTTGGCCTGAAGACGCCTCTCGACCTCTTCGCGCAGTTCCAGGATGGCGTCGACCAGATCCTTTTTTACAGGCTGATTGTCCATGCTCTTGCCCCCTTTGCTAAAACGGCTCACGCAGTTGCCGCGAGGGATTGCCCGCTCGCGGTGCTGTGCCGATCGAAAAAGGGGCAACTTAAGGACTGCCTTCGCAGTTCCCGGCCAAGAGCCAAACGGATGTGGATAAGCTGGGCGCTCGCGGCTAGCTCCCGTGCATCTGGCGGCTCGCCTCGATCACGTCCTCGAAGGTGCGGAGGCCGGTGCAAGGCGCGCTGACAAGCACGGCCATGTTGCCGGGGCGATGCTCGTTCTTCCACATGCGCATATGCGCTTTCGGAATCTGCTCCCAGGGGAAGACCTCGCTCATGCACGGATCGATGCGCCGCTCGACCACGAGCTTGTTGGCCTGGCTCGCCTGCTGGAGATGGGCGAAATGCGAGCCTTGGATGCGCTTCTGATGCATCCACACATAGCGCGCGTCCATGGTGAGGTTGTAGCCAGTGGTGCCGGCGCAAAACACGACCATGCCGCCGCGCTTCACCACGAAACAGGAAACGGGGAAGGTCGATTCGCCCGGATGCTCGAACACGCAATCGACATTTACGCCCTTGCCGGTGATCTCCCAGATCGCCTTCCCGAACTTGCGCACTTCCTTGTTCCAGGCATCATATTCGGGCGTGCCAACGGTCGGCATCTGGCCCCAGCAATTGAAGTCCTTGCGATTGATGACGCCCTTGGCGCCGAGTGACATCACGAAGTCGCGCTTCTCCTCGTCGGAGACGATGCCGACGGCGTTGGCGCCCGAAGTGGCGCAAAGCTGCGTCGCCATCGAGCCTAGGCCGCCTGAGGCGCCCCACACGAGAATATTGTGGCCCGGCTTCAGCGTATGCGGCCGGTGCCCGAACAGCATGCGGTACGATGTGGCGAGGACAAGCGTGTAGCAGGCTGCCTCTTCCCAGGTGAGGTGTTTCGGTCGCTCGAGCAGCTGTCGGTCCTGCACGCGGCAGAATTGTGCGAACGAGCCGTCGGGCGTCTCATATCCCCAAATGCGCTGCGACAGCGAGAACATCGGATCGCCGCCGTTGCATTCCTCATCGTCGCCGTCGTCTTGATTGCAGTGGATGACGACCTCGTCGCCCACCTTCCAACGTTTCACCTTGGAGCCGACTGCCCAGACAATGCCGGACGCATCGGAGCCGGCGATGTGATAGGGGTTCTTGTGGCCGTCGAGAGTCGAGATAGGCTTGCCGAGCGAGGCCCACACGCCGTTGTAATTCACGCCGGCGGCCATCACCAAGACCAGCACGTCATGCGAGTCGAGGTCCCACATCGGCAGCACCTCGATTTGCATGGCCGTATCGGGAGGGCCGTGGCGCTCTCTGCGGATGGCCCAGGCATACATGTTTTTCGGCACATGACCGAGCGGAGGAATTTCGCCGATCTCATAGAGATCCTTGACGGCGCCGGTCGGCGCGGACGTTGCCTCGGAGACTGCAGCCAGCGACATCTCATTCATCCGATTGTCCCCCCAGTCCACGTTTCTTCGGTCTGTTTTTGCACTGCGGCAATTCTCCGCTATTCATCTCGCGACTGCAACAAATTTGCAACGGCGACCTGTCACACGCAAAAGCGCCCAAAGGGCGCCTCTTCTCTGCCCAAATCCACGGGCGGCCGAGAGCGTTATCAAAAAGCCGTGAGCCTGCCCAGGGGATAAATCAGCTTTTCGTCGTCAATCGGAACCCCGTTCCGGCCCACACGTTCCCCGTTAGTCCAGCCATTAGCAGGCGACAGAAAAGCCTGTCGTGCGCGGATTTCCCCAAGATCCTCTGCGTAAGGAGACCCTCAATAAGATCAAAACTCACGCTTTTAAGCACGGCCGCGGCTCTTGCTTTCGGACTGGCTGGCACCGCGGCGCTCGCCGCTGACGCGACCGGCAATGCACCTGGCGCGAAGAGCGACATCACCATCGTCAAAGACAACGCCGCCAACGCGCCGGGTGGAACCGGTGTGGAGGAAAGCACTGAGAGTCAGGGCGCCACGAACAAGCAAGGGCTAAGCGAGGCGACACCGCCCGCAAGCGGCGCCGGGTCCCTTCAGGGCGGCGGCGATAACTCTAGCGACCAAGGCGGCACCGGCGTGAAGGGAAGTGCCGACAGTGAAGGCGCGACCAATAGGTCCACACAGGATCCTGGCGCCACCGGCCTGAATGAGGGTCCGTCAACCGGCAACGCACCCGGCGGCACAGGCACTGAGAAAAGCGCGGAAGGCCAGGGCGCTCAGAACAAGTCGGCTTACTAGCGATCCGCAAGCCTGCGGAGTTGGTTTTGGAAGGGCGACGCTTACGCGTCGCCCTTTCCTTTTGGCAACCGAATGAGAGTATTGTTGTAAAAAGTGCGGGCAACATGCTTCGATGCGAGTAGAACAAGGTTTCGAGCCAAACCATGAGCGGAACGTCATCAAAGCGGGACAAGCCTTGGCTGTTCCGCACCTATGCCGGCCATTCCACGGCTAAGGCCTCCAACGAGCTTTACCGGAAGAACCTCGCCAAGGGTCAGACCGGGCTTTCGGTCGCCTTCGACCTGCCGACCCAGACGGGCTACGATTCTGACCATGCGCTTGCCCGCGGCGAGGTGGGTAAAGTCGGCGTGCCGGTCTCCCATCTCGGCGACATGAAGAGCCTGTTCGAGCGCATCCCCCTCGCCGAGATGAACACCTCGATGACCATCAACGCGACGGCGGCGTGGCTGCTCGCGCTCTATGTCGCGCTTGCCGAGGAGCAGGACGCCGACCATTCAAAGCTCACCGGCACGGTGCAGAACGATATCCTCAAGGAATATCTCTCGCGCGGGACCTACATCTTCCCCCCCGTCCCTTCGCTCCGGCTGATCAAGGACGTCATCGTCTACACCAATCGCGAGATGCCGAAATGGAACCCGACCAATGTCTGCTCCTATCACTTGCAGGAAGCGGGGGCGACGCCGGGTCAGGAACTTGCCTTCGCGCTGGCCACGGCAGAGGCCGTTCTCGATGAAGTGGAGAAGTCCGGCGAGGTGGCGCCCGAACAGTTCCCGAAAGTCGTCGGCAGCATCTCGTTCTTCGTCAATGCAGGGGTGCGCTTCATCACCGAAGTCTGCAAGATGCGCGCCTTCGTGGATCTGTGGGACGAGATCGCCGAGAAGCGCTACGGCGTGAAAGATCCCGCGCTCCGCAGATTCCGCTATGGCGTGCAGGTCAACTCGCTGGGCCTCACCGAGCAGCAGCCCGAGAACAACGTCTACCGCATCCTGCTGTCAATGCTTGCCGTGACGCTGTCGAAGAAGGCGCGTGCCCGGGCCGTGCAGTTGCCTGCGTGGAACGAGGCGCTTGGGCTGCCGCGGCCATGGGACCAGCAATGGTCGCTCAGGCTGCAGCAAATCTTGGCCTACGAGACCGACCTTCTCGATTACGGCGACATCTTCGACGGATCGGTCGAGATCGACCGCAAGGTCGAGGCGCTCAAGGAAGAGGCACGCGCCGAGCTTGCCAAGATTCAGTCGATGGGCGGCGCAGTGGCCGCCATCGACTACATGAAGGAGGCGCTGATCGCGTCGAACGCAGCGCGGGTCCAAGCCATCGAGAAGGGCGAGCAGGTCCTTGTCGGCGTCAATGCTTATACCGAGACCGAGCCGTCGCCGCTCGCCGGCGGCATCGAAGGCATCATCACCGTACCTGAATCTGTCGAGATCGAGCAGGTTGCCGCGCTCCAGGCCTGGCGGCGCGACCGCGACGACAAGGCAGTCACCCAGGCCCTCATCGACCTAAAATCGGCCGCGGCGGAAGGGCGCAACATCATGCCGCCATCAATTGCTGCGGCGAAGGCTGGCGTCACCACCGGCGAGTGGGGCCAGGTGTTGCGCGAAGTGTTCGGCGAGTACCGCGCGCCGACCGGCATCCACGCCAAGCATCAGATCGACAAGGCGAGGCTCGAAGATGTGCGCCGCCTGGTCGAGGAGGTCTCGGGCAAGCTCGGACGCACTCTCACCTTCGTCGTCGGCAAGCCCGGACTCGACGGACATTCGAACGGAGCAGAGCAGATCGCCGTGCGCGCGGCAGATGTCGGCATGGACGTCGTCTATGACGGGATCAGACTCACCCCTGCCGAAATCGTGGAGCAGGCGCGCGAGGCCAAGGCGCACGTGGTCGGGCTGTCGATCCTGTCAGGCTCTCATGTCTCGCTCGTGCGCGAGATCGTCCAGCGCCTGCGCGAGGCGGGCATGGGCGACGTGCCGGTTGTGGTCGGCGGCATCATCCCTGCCGAGGACGTCAATGTGCTCAAGCAGTGCGGCGCCTCGGCGATCTACACGCCGAAGGACTTTCAGCTCAACGACATCATGGTCGGCATCGTCAAGCTGGTCGACGAGAAGGCCGCCGCGCGAGTCGAGCAAGGCATTCCTGTGCCGCCACTTCGCGAGCGCGAAAGGGTTCGCCTATGAACCGCCGCTTCCTCGCCGCGGTCTTGATGGTCGTGACAGGTCCGGCGCTCGCAACCGATCCTGGCGGACAGGCGCCATGTCCGGCCGGCAGTGCCATCACCTCAGGCAGCTCGAATGTCACGGTAGGAGGCAAGGAGGCGACGCGGGCCGGCGACACCACCGGCTGCGGCTCCACCATAGTCGAAGGCTCATCGAACGTGTTCATCAACGGCAAACCTGCCGCCGTTCAAGGCTCTTCGACCGGCTGCGGCGGCTCTATCGTGACCGGGTCTTCAGGCGTGTTCATCAACGGCAAGCCTATGGCGGCCGTGGGCGACGCCGCTGGCTGCGCCGGGAAATAGTCCCCACCACAAACCGCTTAGACCGCGGAATGACGGGTCGCCGCTTTGGCGTTAGACTGAGGGTCGCGTCCATTCAGGGCGCGCAGCCATGGGGGGCATCATGAATTTTCGCTTGAGCACGCCGCGGCGCGAGACCTTCCTCGTCTCGGTCGTCATCGCCATTCTGGTCATCATCGGCATGATCGTGCCGCTACCGTTCTTCACGGCCTACGCACTCGGCCTATTGCTGATCGCTTATCTGATCCTGCTCGCGGGCGTTCTGCTCGATAACCTCTAACGGAGCGAGCGCCGCATGAAGCTCGGCTGCGTTGATCGGCTTCATCACGCAGGCATCCATGCCGGCAGCAAGATAGGTCCCGCAATGGCGCTTCTTGGTCTGGGCGACGAGGGCCACGATCGGCACCTCGGCTGAAGGCACATGCATGGCGCGGATACGGCGCTAGGCTTACCGCCGTGGATTCGCTTGCGGCTGGCGCCTCGGCCCATACCCGCTTCGCTGGTTCAGGCCGTGGGTGCTGTGCCGGAAGCGTGAACCAATAGAGGCTGCCCTGGCCAACCACGCTCTTGCAACCGATGTCGCCGCCCATGAGCTTGGCGAGCTTGCGCGCGATCGGAAGGCCGGTGACCTCGCCGAGATTGCTGTTGATCTCGATGCAAGGCTGGAACAAGCGATCCTTTACGGCCTTGCTCAAACCGACGCCGGTGTCGACGATGTCGAATCTGAGCTGCAGGCGGCCGTCTTCTTCTTTGGCGCTCGCATGCAGTCGGACCGAGCCGATCGAGGTGTATTTGAGCGAATTGTCAATCAGTCCCATCAGCACTTGGCGCAGCCGCGTGGCGTCAGTAATGACATGGCGTGGGCAGCTTGTGCCGATGTCGACGCTGCCGGTGAGACCCTTGTCGTTTGCGTGCGCCTGCAAGTCCGCCGCCACGTCGTGGATCAGAGCGTGCAGGTCGAACGCTACGGGATCGGCCTCGAAACGCCCGGTCTCGAGGCGGGAGAAATCCAGTACGTCGTTGAGCGCGTTGAGCAGGCTGCGCGAAGACTGAAGCAACGTCTCGGCATGACGTTGCTGCGTCTCGTCGAGCGGTGTCGCAAGCAGAAGCTCGCCCATGGCCACGACCGCTTCCATCGGCGTTCTCAGCTCATGACTGATCGTGGCGAGCAACAGGTCGCGAGCGCGAAGATCCCGAGCTTGCATCGCCGGTGATGGCCCCTGATATCCCAAACCGGATAGGCAGCTTGGCGGACATCACTTAAAACTCGGCTAAGCCAGACCCCGGGTCCCGGCTAAGTAGCGGCAGCGACCGGCAAATTCGCAATGCAGAAGATCAGGAATGAGAAAGATCTAAAGGAAGGAGTAACCGCGCTGGTAAAATCTTGCGCGCACATGGCGCGCATCTATGCGCTCGCCGGCGACCCGCCGCTGCGGCGCCGGCCTTCCGGCTTCAACGGCCTTGTCCGCGTCATCACCAGTCAGCAGCTCTCGGTGGCGAGCGCCGAAGCGATTTGGCTGAGTCTCGAAGCGGCCGTTGAGCCGTTCACCCCGAGCAGATTTCTCGCGACACCGGAGCAGGACTTGCGCGCGGCCGGCTTGTCGAAGATCAAGATCTCGACACTGTGCGGGCTCGCTGAAGCCATCGACACAGGCTCGCTCGATCTCGACGCCTTGTCGGAAGAGACCGAGGATGTCATCCACGCTAGGCTCACCGCGTTGAAAGGCATCGGCCCATGGACAGCCGACATCTATATCCTGTTCTGTCTCGCGAGAGCCGATGCATGGTCGCCAGGCGACCTTGCGCTTCAGGTGGCGGTCAAGGATGCCCTTGAGCTTGAGGCTAAACCCGACCAAGTCTTGATGAAGGAGCTCGCCGAAGCCTGGCGTCCCTGGCGCGCGGTCGCTGCACGCATGCTGTGGGCCTATGACGGTTTGCGCCCGAAGACGAGTGCTGTTCCGGCATGATCGTCTGCTCTTGCACCCTCATCACCTCGAAGGACATTGCCGAAGCGGTCACATCGCTCCGCACCAATGATCCGTTCGTGGTGCTCACGCCGGGCCTTATCTACCGCCATCTCGGCAAGCGCCCGTCTTGCGGCAACTGTTTCCCGCTTATCTCCAAGCTGATGGTGGCCTATGACGAGGAGGGCCCAGGCACGCCGGCGTCGATGCCCCATCACGGGCCATTTGAGGAATCCTAGCCCGCGGGACGAGAACGGGTATGATGATCATGAAGGTTGATAGGAGGACTAGCGCATGAAGGGCAATCCACGCGTCATCGAGTATCTCAACAAGGCGCTGACGCATGAGCTCACCGCCGTCAACCAATATTGGCTGCACTACCGTCTGCTAGAGGACTGGGGTTTCACCAAGCTTGCCAAGAAAGAGCGGGAGGAATCGATCGAGGAGATGCACCACGCCGACAAGCTCGTGGATCGCATCATCTTCCTCGAAGGCTTCCCCAATATGCAGCACATCGACCCCTTGATGATCGGCCAGAACATCAAGGAGGTCCTCGAATGCGACCTCAAGGCAGAGTATTCAGCCCGTGCGCTGTACATGGAGGCGCGTGCCGCCTGCCGCAAAGAAGAAGACTATGTAAGCATGGATCTGTTCGAGGAGCTGCTGGCCGACGAAGAGGGCCACATCAACCACCTCGAGACGCAACTCAATCTCCTGAACGAGATCGGCATTCAGAATTACGGCCAACTCAACGCCCACTCTTCCGACGAAGCCGGAGAGGACAAGCCGAAGTAAGCGCTAGCTGAATGGCACTCCCCTTCGATGGACCGAGACTGGCCCCGGCTGCCGGCGGCGCTGCAAGGCAGCTCGTGGTGTTCCTCCACGGCTATGGCGCCGACGGCAACGACCTGATTGGTCTCGGACGCGAATGGGCGAAGCTCTTGCCCCATGCCGCCTTCGTCTCTCCGCACGCGCCTGAGCCTTGCGGCGCGGCGCCCATGGGGAAGCAGTGGTTCGACCTATCGCTCGGCGACATGCGCATGATTGCCACCGGTGTGAAGCGCGCCGCGCCGGCGCTCGACGCATTTCTCGACGCCGAGCTGAAGCGGCTCGGACTCGGGCCGCGCGTGCTCGGTCTGGTCGGCTTCAGTCAAGGAACCATGATCGCCCTCGCGGTGGGCTTGAAGCGCAATCCAGCGCCGGCCGCCATCGTCGGCTACTCCGGCGCGCTGGCAACGGTCGAAGCGCTACCCAAGGACCCGACTTCGGCGCCCGCGATCCTGCTCGTTCATGGCGACATGGACGAGGTCATTCCCGTCGACGCCCTGTTTCTCGCCCGCGAGCAGCTTGCCCATGCCGGACTTCCAGTCGAGTGGCACGTGTCGCAGGGAATCGGTCACGGCATCGACGGCGAGGGCTTACGGCTCGGCGGCGCATTCTTGCGCCAAGCCTTTGCCGCAGCAGCCAGCAGTCAAGCTCTTTCCGGAAACTCGATTTGAACGCGGCATCCGGGCATCGCCTCAGTGCGCTCGAGGTTGCCCTCCAGCTGGCGCACCAATAGCTCGACGAGTTGCGATCCGAGCCCGCAGAGCGACTGCAATGGCGCCTTTTCGTTCCGGCACGAAAGCGTGCTTGAACGCGTTGGTGACAAGCTCGTTGACGATGAGGCCGACAGGGATCGCACGTTCGACCGGGAACTCCGCTTCATCGCACTCGACGCTGACGTCCGCTTTCTCCGGCCCCATCGACTCCGTCAGCGACCGGCAGAGTGCTTGGAGATAGTCGCACATCCGCACCGCACTTCGCTCGTCGGTGGGCTCAAGCTGCTCATGCGCCTTGCTCAACACGTGTAACCGACTCGCCGCATCCGCAAGTGCCTGACGTATTTCCGGCTTGATCTGGGTGCGGGCTTGCAGATTGAGGACGGAGACAGCCATGGCGAAATCGTTCTTGGTGCGATGCCGCAGCTCTCGGTAAAGCAGGTCCTTGGCGCGTTCGGCTTCGATCGCGCGCTCCCATCCTTTGCGCAGGGCTTCGCTGAGAGCCGCGAGCGCAAGACCGATCAGCAAGAATAGTGTGACAGGCGACCAATAGGATGGGGGGATAATGACTCCTCCCTCGCGCGGAAGAAAAATGACGATCAGTACCGTGCTCAAGAGCGCCGCAAAGAAACCGGAACCTCTGTCGAATAAAAGAGCTCCAAGAAACACGGCCGGGTACATCAGGAAGAAGCTGTCGACTCCACTTTGGAGTTGGACTAGCAGCAGAACAGCAAAGCATATGGCGACGTTGATCGCGGTGGTGCCATAGCGAACGATCAGGGGTTGCGGCCTCTCGGGAAGCCACGCAAGGAGCTTTTCCATTCAGGATCGGTCTTTTAAAGAGGATGGTCTTGCGGAACTAACGCGCGATTCGGCTGGCCGATCCTTAAACTTGCCCTCCCATGGATCGTAGACGCCGAAGGTCCAATGCGGCCTTTGAGATCGCGGCACGACTACCGAACCGCATGTCAGTAGCGGAGCGCGATTCGCCTCTGCCTGCTCGCTCAACGCCACTTGCCGTTGCTCATTCTCCTCCCTGTTGACGTGACGCAAACACAGCATGTAGGGCCCTTCACATTCATGACATGGGCCTATAGTATGCCGCGCCATAACCCGAGTGCGACGGGCAAGCGCAAGAGGATTTATCGGCTTGAACGTCGCAACGGCATCCGCTGCTCCGGGCACTTTTCCTGCACTCGTGCTAAACGCGGATTATCGGCCGCTCTCTTATTACCCGCTATCGCTGTGGGGCTGGCAGGACGCGGTCAAGGCCGTGTTCCTCGACCGCGTCAATATCGTCTCCGAATATGATCGCAGTGTCAGGTCGCCATCCTTCGAGATGAAGCTTCCGAGCGTCGTCTCGCTCAAGAATTATGTGCGGCCGGCGCTCTACCCTGCATTCACGCGATTTAACGTGTTCTTGCGCGACCGGTTCACCTGCCAATATTGCGGCGACGATCAGGACCTAACCTTCGACCATCTCGTGCCGCGCTCGCGTGGCGGCATGACGCGATGGGACAACGTCACCACCGCTTGCGCGCCTTGCAATCTCTTGAAAGGAGGCAAGCTGCCCCACGAAGCGAAGATGTATCCGGCGCTGAAGCCCTACCGGCCCACGGTGTTCGAGCTTCACCGCAACGGGCGACTGTTCCCGCCAAACTATCTGCACGAGAGCTGGCTCGATTACCTCTACTGGGATACCGAGCTCGAGCCGTAGCCCGCTCAGTCGGCCGCAGCGTCAAATCCGATCTGCTTGATCACCTCGTCGAGCGTGCCGGTGGCTGCTTTGCTTAGGTCTTGGCTTCCGCGGCGGGCTTACTGATTCGCCCTTCCGGATGAGCCAATTTTAAAAAGGCGAGCAGGCGGTCGACCGGCATTTCGTTGCAGCTAAAACGAACCTCGGTCGATTCGGTAAATTTGAGTTCACGGCCGCTTTTCAGCACATCGCTTTTGATGTCTACGACCATTTTTGCGGCCATGACCGGCGCATCCACCCAGCACACCGAACAAATCCGAATAGCAGATGATGGCGCAAGGACTATCGCAGGAGACCCCGCACATCGAGCAGCCCATTTACCCCTCCGTCATTTGTGGGAACCCTCAGACGTCTGCATGAACGCCCGCGAAATCCCACGAGTTCCGGCGGATTGTCCAGCCGCGCCTAAAACCGCATGGTGAGCTTAGTCAGCCAACCCGGCGAGACGTCGACCAATTCATCCAAGTCTCTTATCGAGAGCTATTGCGACCATCAGGCCCACGGCCACCAGCATCACGCCAAGGACCATCTTGCCGCCTTTCCCTAGCAGCGCGCGTCGCCGCCTGCCAATTATTCTCGATTGATTTTTGCGTGAGGACTCGGACTTAGCGCCTCAGCGCTGCGCCCCAGCCTGCCAGAATGGCGAGCAGCGCCGAGATCACGGCGTTCCATCCTGCAAAGGACAGAGCAAGGAACCGCCATGACGCCTCGTCGCAGCGGATGATCGGCGTGTCGGCGACCCCGCTTTCGCCCCATTTCAGGTCGAAGCCACCAGCGCATGTCGTTGGGCCCGGCCACCACTTCCACTCGACGCCGGCGTGGTAGATGCCGAGTCCTGCATTGATCAAAAAGGCGAGTGCCACAAGGAGAAGCAGAATGCGCGCCGCAGGGATCGCGTTGGCGCGCGCGGCAAAGAAAGCGATGAAGCTCGCCGGCACGCCGAAATAGTAGGCGTAACGCTCCTCGAGGCAGAGCGGGCATGGCGCATAGCCGCCGATGCGCTCGAATGCATGCGCCGCCAGAATCGTCGCCGTGGCGATGGCAAACACGCCCGCGCAAACGAGCATGAGCCGGCCCGCCAGATCCTCCGGTATTCGCATCCTAGAACGCATATCGAGCGATGAGGAAGCCGCCTACCAGTACCGCAAGAAAGCCGGTGGTGACGAGGGTGAGGCGCTTCTCGACGAATTCTCTGATCGGCTCGCCGAAGTGACGGAGAAGCTCCGCCTCCAGGAAGAACCGCGCGCCGCGCGTGATGATGGACAGCACCACGAACATGAAAAAGTCGTAGCCGGCGAAGCCCGAGGCGATGGTCACGATCTTGTAGGGGATCGGCGTCATGCCCTTGATCAGGATGATCCACGCGCCCCATCTGGCGTAGGCCGCGCGGAAGGCTTCCACGCTGTCGCCATAGCCATAGATCGAAATCAGCCAATGCCCGACCGTGTCGTAGAGGAATGCCCCGATGGCATAGCCGAGAATGCCGCCGAGCACCGATGCGATGGTGCAAACGAGCGCGTAGAGCCGCGCCTTGTGCGGCTGCGCGAGTGCCATAGGCACGAGCACCACGTCGGGTGGAATGGGGAAAAACGAGCTTTCGGCAAAGGAAACGGCGGCGAGCGCGGGGAGCGCCTGAGGGCTCTCTGAAAGAGCGATCACCTTGTCATAGAGCCGCTTCAGCATGGGCTTTTGCTTACCGGGCGACCGCGCCATTGTCCATCTCGTAGGCCAACGCCCGGTTGACCGGACCGCAGGCTTATCCCATGTTTCCGGCGCAAAGCCCCAGTGGCGGAATTGGTAGACGCGGCAGACTCAAAATCTGTTGCTCGCAAGAGCGTGCTGGTTCGAGTCCGGCCTGGGGCACCAACCGCTTTAGCCGTCTGTCAGTAAAAAACCCTT
>Ga0207657_10000254_pt1 | contig 56893 bp, 46 predicted proteins | sample KBSC33metaG_FD_184316 | JGI IMG/M metagenome (GOLD analysis project Ga0207657, IMG submission 184316) | Corn rhizosphere microbial communities from Kellogg Biological Station, Michigan, USA - KBS C3-3 metaG (SPAdes) (version 2) | ecosystem: Host-associated > Plants > Roots > Rhizosphere > Soil ... | reverse complement strand
CTTCCCGCTCTCGGCGCAGCGTGATCATTTCTTTCTTCAAGCTATCGACTTCCTCTTCCCGCTCTTCGATCTGCTCGCGTAGGCGCTGAACATCGCGCTCGGCAACTGCTCGCGCGTCCCTTGCTGCCTTATATAGCTCAATGGTGCGATAAACTTTCTCTTCCAGCGCGTGAAAATCGTCGGCAGGAACCTGCGCCGATACCTCTTCGACTGCTCTCACAGACATGGTGTGCTTCTTCCCTGAGAAGATTTTGAACCCGGTGGGCGCAGTATACCGCAGAAAGCTGTGGATCAAGCCCCTTTCCCAACTCCTTTGAGCAGAGTTTTCTGTTCAGATGGTCACGACTTCGCGCTATGTTGGTACACAATATTTTTGTGCAAAACAGGGGCAGGCGTAACCCGCCGCAAAGAGTCATGTTCAGGGCTGTTCTGCTGTTTTCGTCGATATGCCTCATTTGGCCTTCCATTGCCTTTTCGCAGGTGCCTCTCGGCTCCGACGCTTCCGACAAAGTCGGTCGAATGTTGGACAGCTTGCCGGCGCACGAGACGCTGAAATGCACCATTCACGATTGGAAACCTTTTCTGGATTTTACCTTTCGCTTTGATGCGGGATATTTCGTTCGTTGTCCGTATGAAGAGTTCGGAGGCGAGGAATTCAGGCTGGCAACCTATACCCGGGTAACGCCCCAGGGTGGTTCGCCGATGGTGTTTGCGGAACTCATGGTCGTTCCTGCTGTTCCGCCGGACGTGGCAGCGAAAACGAATTTGAAACGCTTACATGCGGAACTCGACATGAGCGGTGGCTTTTCCATCGGCGAAGGTGAATACCAGGTCGAGGTGCTGGTCACCGACAATCGAAACCGTTTTTGCCGAAGGCGCTGGAATATCAAGGCCGCGCGCAGCCATAGTCAGGCTGAAATTGCAGTTGCGCTGGAGGCGAACACCGTCTCTCATATATGGCCTGATCCATGGGATGGCAAACTCGCGGACAAAGGGCAAGGTTATCGCGTGACGATACTGCTGGATGCCATGCCGATGAATCCCCGCGAATCGAGACTGCGCGTCTGGGACCGCGCGTTTCTGATGCAGTCACTGCGATCCATGCTGCAGCACCTGCCTTGTGAATCGGTACGGCTGGTGGCGTTCAATCTTGATCAGCAGCGAGAACTCTATCGTCAGGAACACTTCGATAGCGAAGCATTTCGCGAGCTGGCGAAGATTCTGCGGACGACGGAACTGGGTACCGTATCGTACAAGGCTCTTCAGCGTGGGCCAGAAGGCGTAAGCTTTTTATCTGATCTCGTAAGAAAAGAATCTGCTGGCTCACAACCGTCCGACATCGTGGTATTTCTGGGGCCGACGACGCGATTCGGTCAGAAGGTTCCAGCCAACTTGGCGCCTCCTTCGCAAGGTCAGCACTTCTTCTACTTCGAATATTTCCCTTTTCCCGGGGCGAACTTTCCTGATTCCATTCAACACCTCATATCTGTTCTGCAAGGGACCACGTACCAAATGCATTCGCCGACCGATTTCAGCAAAGCTATGCAGAAAATGCTGAGCCAGCTTGATCGTGAACGTGAAGCGGAGAAGAGAGAAGCGGCGCCTTCGCCTTCGCTTAGTCCTAGAAATTAGATGAACTGCGAAGCCCGGTGAGGAGCTGCGCAGCCCTGCCCAGCGACAAAGCTCTCGCGCGAGCCGAAGATCAATACTGAGGACTGAGGGCTGAACGACTGAAGACTACTTCCGCAGTTTACGTAGTCTTCGGCCAGCTTCGTCAAGTGTCTGATCTCGCTTGCAGAAAGCAAACCTTACCTGGCGTGCACCGTCGCGCGGGTCGTTGTAAAAGCTTGAACCCGGAACCGCGGCCACACCAATGTCTTTTACCAGATGCTGGGTGAACGCTAAATCATCCGCAAATTCGAACCTGCTGATGTCTGTCATCACGTAATACGCGCCTCGTGGTTTGAAGCATCGGAAACCCGCTTCCGCCAGCGCAGGAATCAGGTGATCACGGCGGGTGCGATAGTTCTCGGCAAGTTTTTGATAGTAGCTGTCGGGCAGGTCCAGGGCGGCTGCGCCAGCTTCCTGCAATGGAGCCGGCGCGCCCACAGTTAAGAAGTCGTGTACTTTTCGAATTGCATCCGTGATGTTCGACGGAGCGATTGTCCAGCCAACTCGCCATCCCGTCACGCTGTAGGTTTTGGAGAGGCCATTAATCGTGACGGTGCGGTCCTGCATCCCGTCGAGGCTCGCAATGGAGACGTGCTGAGCGCCGTCGTAGATGATGTGTTCGTAAATCTCATCAGTGATGGCCAGCACGTTGAATTTGACGCACAGATCGCGAATGATTTCCAGTTCTTCGCGTGTGAACACCTTCCCCGTCGGATTGTTTGGGGTATTTAGGATTATGGCTTTGGTGTGATTGTGAAACACAGCGCGGAGTTCGCGCTCGTCGAAGGTCCACCCAGCCTCGGCACTCGTGGGCGGCCGCAATTTCACGAAACGCGGCTTTGCTCCCGACAGGATGGAATCAGGCCCATAGTTCTCATAGAACGGCTCGAAAATCACGACCTCGTCGCCCGGATTGCATACGGCGAGCAGAGTCGAAATCATGGCCTCGGTAGATCCGCAGCAAACCGTAATGTTCTTTTCCGGATCTGCCGAAATGCCCTGCCAGTCCTTGGCTTTGCGGGCTATGGCATCGCGCAGGCTCTTCGCGCCCCAGGTGATCGCGTATTGGTTAATGTCGGAAGCGACCGCGTCCTGTGCCGCCTGTTTGATCTCGGCGGGAGCAGGAAAGTCAGGGAAACCTTGTGCGAGATTGACAGCACCGTGCAGCATCGCCTGGCGAGTCATTTCGCGAATTACAGATTCGGTGAAGTGCTCGACGCGTCCACTGAGGAAGTGTTTGGGTTGCGCAGCAACATCTGCCATGGTCTGAAAAGACTAGCACAGCCCGAAAATTGTTGATTTTCGATTTCTGACTGATGATTAGAAAAGGTACGATTTACGAGGCACGATTGACGATTCGGGTGTCATCCTGAGCGAAGTCGAATGCGTAAAATCGTCCTTCGTAAATCGTACTTCGTAAATCGTCCTTCGTAAATCGTACTTCGTAAATCGTACTTCGTATTTTCATTTCAGTTCGATGCTTTCTCCCGAAAAGACCCATCCTTCCCGCCCATCTTTGAGCTTTACCCTTACCGCCATGTACCCATTCTTGTAGACCACTTGTCGAACCTTGACTTGATCTTTAGGGCCGAGCACTTCGATGAAGTCTGGACCGGGATAGACGACGGGAGGAACCTCGTTTGGGTACACGTGCACAGCGCCATTGATGGCCAGCGAGCGCTTTTCCGTGTCCGAAGAATGACAACTGGTCATACCGACGCTGAGCGTCAGGGCGGTGGCAAGCGGCGCTACCAACGCGATACGATGCGAGTTCATATACGCTCTATGCGCGCAGAGATCCGCCCAGTGCTTCCAACGTTGGGATGATCTGTCCCGACCAGCGTGCCACTTCATCCTCCCGCAGTGTACGCTCGCCTGATTGGAATTTCGCGCGCAAAAGTAGAGAGTACTTGCCTTTTGGTACCGAGCCTCCGCGGAAAATTTCCACGGGCTCAAAGCTGCGCAGTTCGTCTATTCCAAGTCCATTGACCAGGTTCTGAATTTTCTCGAAGGTGACGGAATCATCAAACAGGAACGAGAAATCTCTCTGCACCAACGGATAGCGCGCTAGAGTCTCGTACCGAAGCTTGCGCAAATCTCGGTGATAAAGGCGATCAAGATAGATCTCACCGACAAAAACGTCTTGCCGCAACTTGCGGGCTGCGGCAACTTCGGGATGAAGCTGCCCGAATTGCGCCACCACGTCGCCATCCATGACAGCTCGAGCGGCGCGTCCCGGGTGATAATACGCCGGCGCTTGCGGGTCGTAATGCAAGGTTGTGCGCTCAAACGCGTCCAGCAGAGTCTCAACGTCACCCTTCAAGTCGTAGAAGGAATAAGGACGCGCAGCTTGAAAAACGCTGGCCGGCAGTGCACTCCCGCTTGCTCCCAGCGAAGCACGTCTGGTTTCCGCTGAGTTCTGTCCGGAAAGCTCGTAGATACTCCCGAGTTCGAACAGACGAACATCATTGATCCCCCGGTTCAGGTTGTAGCTCAGCATGTCGAGCATTCCCGGAAGCGGTGAAGTGCGCATGATCGATGCTTCCTCACTAAGCGGATTTTCGAGCTCAACGGCTCGCGCTGCGGAAAACTGGCTGGCGTCTTTTATCGAAATGAACGTCAGCGACACAGTTTCGTTGTATCCCAACGCGAGCAAGGACGAACGCACCTGGGAATGCTTCTTCGCCTCTGGTTGCTCGACCACTTCACCCGAGAAGGCTGGCAAGGTGTTCGGGAATTTGTTATAGCCGTGGGCGCGAGCGATCTCCTCGATGAGATCGATCTCGCGCTCGACATCCAGTCGCCAAGAGGGAATTTGTACCGTGAACTCGGTTGCGTCCGTCTTTTCGGGAGTGATCTCGAACCCGAGGCGCTTCAGGAGCCGCACGATCTCATCAGCGGGGGGCTGGTCTCCCAAAATGCGGCGCACTTCTGAACCGTGCAGCGCAACCAGAGCCTGGTCCATTTGACGGGCGATTACGTCCACAACTTCGCCGCTCAACTCGCCACCGCCCGCGTTGAGAATCATTTCTGCGACGCGGTTCACCGACAGAACGGTCGAGTCGAAGTCTGCACCTCGTTCGAAGCGGTGCGAGGCATCGGTGTGAATACCATGTCGCCGCGACATCTTGCGGACCATGATCGGGTCCCACCAGGCGGACTCGATGAGGACATTCCTGGTCTTTTCCGTGATCATGGTGTCGAACCCGCCCATTACGCCCGCAAGTCCGACGGGCTTGCGAGCGTCGGCTACGATCAGGTCCTCTGTACTAAGCTTGCGTTCAACGCCGTCGAGCGTCTTGAGCATCTCCCCTTGATGCGCTTTGCGGACAATGATCCTGCGGCCCTCGAGAAGGTCCAGATCAAAGACGTGCGTCGGTTTTCCGATCTCCCACAGAACATAGTTGGTGGCATCCACGGCATTATTGATGGGCCGCTGGTCGAGCAAACCCAGGCGTTGCACGACCTTGGAAGGCGAGCCCTTGATGCTTACATTTCGAATTGCGCGGCCAGTGAAGCGCGGGCAAAGATCGGGCTCCTCGATTTCAATTGGAATTTCTTCGGATCCGGTTGGTTTGGGCAGCTTGGGTTGGATTGGCTTCAGGGGCAAATCGTAAATCGCAGCCGCTTCCCGCGCCAGACCGTAATGGTTCATCTCGTCGGGACGGTTGGTGGTAATTTCCATGTCGAAGACGGCGTTTTCGCCTTCGCCGGCAATTCCTTCTACTGCTGCACCAACATTGGTGAGGTCTTCTGCAAGACGAGCATTGTCGACCATGAGGTCAACGAAATCCCGCAGCCATTGAGCAGAGATCTTCATTCGTCTATTACCGGCCCCTATGTTCCTCGAGTCCTTTGTGGTCAAAAACACACGAGAAAACTAGGACAGTGGTCACTACCTGAATTGATCCAGGAATCTCATATCCCCCTGGAAGAACAACTGAATATCGTCCACGCCATACTTCAGAATCGCTATGCGGTCGGCGCCCATGCCGAATGCGAACCCTGACACCCTCTTTGGGTCATAGCCGTTGTCTTTTACGAACTCAAACACGTTGGGATCCACCATGCCACACCCCAGGATCTCGATCCAGCCTGTCGTCTTGCAAGGGCGGCACGGATCGTTCCCGCGCTTTCCGCTTCCGCCACAAATGAAACAACTCACCAGCATCTCGGCACTGGGCTCGGTGAAGGGGAAGAACGATGGACGAAATTGCGTCTTTACGCTCGATCCGAACAGTGCCTTCATGGCATGGTCCAAGGTGCCCTTCAGATCTCCAAACCTGATGTTCGTATCCACCGCGAGTCCTTCGACCTGATGAAACATCGGCGAGTGGCTGGCATCCGGCGGATCGTTACGATACACCTTGCCCGGGATCACGATGCGAATTGGCGGTTTCAGCTTCTCCATGGTGCGAATCTGCACTGGAGATGTATGTGTGCGCAGCAGCAAACGATCGCGCTGCGGTTTCGATTGCTGTCCCGCGATGAAGAGCGTGTCCTGCGTGTCGCGTGCCGGATGGTTAGGCGGAAAATTCAGCGACTCGAAATTGTAGTAGTCGGTTTCGACCTCGGGCCCTTCCTCGACCGAGTACCCGAGATTGCGGAACACTCCAACGATCTCATTCATGGTGCGGATGACAGGATGCTCCGCGCCAATGGGACGGCGAATGCCGGGGAGCGTGATATCGATGCGATCACTTGCGAGTAGCGAGTCCGAGGTCCCGGTTCGCGATTTCGCCAGCGTGCCATCCACGAGGTCTTCGACTCTCTTCTTTAGTTCATTGACGCGTTGTCCGACTTCGCGCTTGCTCGGCCCGGGTGCAGCTTTCAGCCACAAATCGTTGATCTGCGTCAGCAATCCATTCTTGCGCGCCACCCAGCGATCGCGGAATAGCTTCCAATCCGATTCACTCCCGACGGCCGCTGCTTCCTGATCGAGAGCGGAAAGCAGGTCGTGCACGGCGCTGTCCAGCGCTGCGCTTGAATAGTCGGTTAGTTTAGGAACGGCGTACATGAAGCAGTTCTCAGTTCGTGTGCTCCGTGGGTAGAGCACGGCTTTCGCGAGACCGGGTCAGAGACCCAGTCCCACACCTGGTTGAATGCTGATCTGAAAAGCTGAGAGCTGTGTTTATGCAACCCCGCCGAGCGCGCCCTTTGCCTGCTCGGCGAGGCTCTTAAAGGCACCCGGGTCGCTGACCGCAATGTCGGCCAGGATTTTGCGATCGAGTTCCACGCCAGCCGTCTTCAACCCGTGAATGAACTGGTTGTAGCTCATTCCGTTTTGCTTGGCGGCGGCGCCGATGCGGACGATCCACAGCGAGCGGTATTGGCGCTTCTTCTGCTTGCGGCCGGAATAGGCGAACTTCAGCCCGCGCTCAACCGCTTCCTTGGCGGAACGGTACAGTTTAGATTTAGTAAGGAAATAGCCGCTTGCGCGATCTAATATCTTTTTGCGCTTCGCGCGGCGCTTGGTTCCACGTTTGACACGAGGCATGACCGGCTCCTTTTTTGCTTCCTCATTTACGGCGGCTGGAGGTAGGAGTCGCGATTGCGAATTACCTCTTCACGCGCCTGCAACATCAGAATGTGAGCACTCCGCTCTTGCTTCGCGCTCTGGTCCAAGGTTGCGTCATCGCTGGCATGAGCCAGCGACAAAAACAACAACTGCTAATACGGAATCATCCGCTTGATTTTCGGTGTGTCCGCGGGATCAACCAACGCGGCTGTTCCCAGTTTACGCTTACGTCCTCTGGCTTTCGAGGTCAGGATATGACGCAGATGAGAGTGCTTGCGCTTTACCTTTCCAGTTGCGGTCTTTTTGAAGCGCTTCGACGCTCCACTATGAGTCTTTAGTTTTGGCATGATCTCGTTCTCTTCTAAGTATCAGCTGCAAGTGCGAGAGTTAGCAATGCGCAGTCAACATTCAGCGTGTGCCAGGCGCAACACCGACTCGCGACGGTGTAACTGCCAAATCTTTTGCTGGCCTATGCCTGATTAGCGCGTTGTGCGGGCATCTGCTGGGGCTTCGGTTCCGACGGCTTCTTCGGCTGCTCGACCTTTTTGGGCGCAAGGATCAGGTGCAGAGTGTTGCCTTCCTGCCGTGGACGAAATTCCACGATGCCATGCTCGCCAATATCTTTGATCAGCCTTTCCAGGATCTCGCGGCCCAACCCTGTGCGCGTCATTTCCCGGCCGCGAAAGAAAATAGTCGCTTTGACCTTATCTCCTTCATCCAGAAACCGCAGCACGTGATTCTTTTTGGTGTCGTAGTCGTGATCGTCCACATTAATGCGGAATTTCACTTCCTTGACGGTAATCGTCTTCTGGTGCTTCTTGGCCTCGCGTTCCTTTTTTTCCTGCTGGTAAAGGTACTTCCCGTAATCCATGATGCGGCAAACAGGCGGATTTGCGGTGGGAGAAATCTCAACCAGATCCAGATTCTTCTCGCGGGCCATTTTGAGCGCTTCGAAAGGCGGCATGATTCCGATTTGCTGGCCTTCGTCGCCGATTACTCGAATTTCGCGGGCGCGAATGCGCTCGTTCGTGCGAATAAAACGTTTATCGATAGAATCCTCCGGTCGCTTCAGAGCGAATGGGAATGGAAAATTATAGCATGCAAAGGGAACATCCCACGGGCCAAGCGAGTGGACGAAGGGCTGGGATCAGTTCCCCACAGCAGTTGCCCTGGGTACGGCAATGGTTGCTGAGGGTGAGCCCCGCGCCCAATGGACCCCAACCTGAATCATAGGGTATTCGACCGCGTGATAGAGCACAACAGGCAACGTGATTAGCAGCGTGATCAGGATTAGGGCTCTGAGCCAGAACGATGATCCTGCCATGAGTCCCCAGGAGACCCAAATAGCGAATGGATGGGAGAGATATATCCCGTATGAGTATTTCGCAATCTGCTGGGCAATGAGCCGCAGCCACCGGTTCGAAACGTCCGCGAAGAATGGTAGACACAGGCCCAGGAATAGACACAAGACCCAGCCGGTTCGAAAGGTGGGCGACTGAGTAAAGATGCCGACCAGTAGCAGAATAAATGGCATCCACCAAAACCCGCTAAGGTGAAAGTTCTTTCTCCAGAGTCCAGCGCCAATGCAGTAGGCAATCACTCCGGGCAGAAAATTAGGCATGAAACGCAGGATTACTAGTCGGCTCAATGCAGGTAGGTGTGGTTGAATTTCGGCTGCAGCAACCGAAATACTCCACAGCACTAGCAACAACCAGAACCGTCTCCGTCGACCATTAATCCAGAGAAAGAGAAAGGGAAGAACCAGGTACATCTGTATCTCGTACGGAAGCGACCACAGCACGTTGATGATCGACGGAGCTTGGGTCACATTTTGCACCATTAGCAGGTCGGAAGAGACGGCAACCAAGTTAGGTCTTGCCGTCACTGCCAGCCCGTGGACAGGACCCATGGTCGTTACGCCGAGCGCCAAGGCGGCTACTATCGCGACAGTGCTCAGCGGATATATCCGGAAGAGCCGGCGAATGTAAAAGCTTCGCACAAGTTCCTTGGCATCTCTGTCGCACGCTCGGTGCATGGAATACATAAGCACCAGCGACGTGTGCACGAAGAAGAGAAGCACGCCGAAATGCCCGATTGTCTCAACAGGGATTGGGCCAACCGATAGCAATTCAGCTCTGCGAAGAAGGTGTTGTGCAAGCACCATCAGGACGGCGAGAGCCCTGAGCAAGTCAAGATTCGCAGACATCAGCGCACGAACTCCTCACTAACCTGTGTAGCTGCGTATCTTGTACTACGCGAACCCCGCGATTCCTATTACCACTGGGAGTCTTGGCGCGAACCCAAACGCAATCCTCGCTTTTACATGCCCTGCTCATCCGCTGACGGCCCATATAGGGCGGGCACGGGGATGTTGTTCAATCGCAGGTACACGCCCAGTTGGGCGCGATGATGCACGTTGTGGTTGAGCACCCATTTCCGCAGGCATTCTCCACGCGCCATGGTGAATAAAACCTTGCCGTTGTCGAGCAGCGACCACGGTTTGCTCAACTCAGAATCGTTGCCCGCGGCTAATGCTGCGCGTCCCGCCTTCACGTTCTTATCGAAGATCTCGAGCAGTTCCTTGGTTGACTTCGGAGCCGGCGGCTGGGGCATGGACACACCGTTGGGGGACATGTCCAAGGAGTCCTGCTGCATAGTTACCGCGGCCCACTCTGGCAGGTGAGCCAGATGAGATGCCAGCCAGAGCATGGAACCCGACTTCTCGTGCGGTTTCCAGCCAAACTTGTTTTCCGGAACGCGTTCCAGAGTCTTGCGCGTGCCGGCCATCTCGTCATCAAACTCGGTGAGAAGGAGTTCGCAGAGTGACATTAGAATTCCTCGCATTGCTTAAATGAATTCGGACCACCAGAGCGTGTAATACACTAGGCGAATAAAAGACGAAAATCAAGGCTAAACTTTTTTATCCGCCATGCATTCAATTTAGTGCGGGCAACGCCGAGTACTCGCGAATGAAACGGATTGTGCCCCGACACTCAGCGAAGGCAAAGTAGCAGGCCGGCAGGAATCGATCTTCAGCTATCTCTTGGGATAGTTGTCTATCTGGAAAATTGAGCTCTTGCCTTTTATTCGCCGGCGAGTCTGCAGTTCGCAAACGACTTATCAACGCAAAGCAATACCGTAGGAACGGCTACCGGCGTGCAAAACGTAAGCACGAAGGTCAGAGTCCAAGAAGTTTCAACGCTCATTTCTGGAGCCTGGCCATTCAGTCTAAGGAGGCCCTTATGGCCCACGAAAGAATCTCTTCCACCGCTGCCTGGGCGGATTTCTCAATCACCTCGCTAAAAGGCATTGCGGTGCTTCTCCCCATCGCCGGTGTTATCTTGGCGCTCTGGTTGAAGCCGGTTGACGTGAACTTCCCAGAGCTTTCGAACGAGAACGTTATCGGGCTTCTCACGGGCCTTATCGTCATCGCGTTGTTCATTGAACGCGCAGTTGAAGTGTTCTTAACCCCATGGCGCGGCACGAAGTCCCTCAAGATCAGCAAGAAGGTGAAATACGAAAAGGCCATTCTTGAAAAGCAAGATCCGGACTCAGCCTCACAACTATCGGATACCGAAAGCCAGTTACTGGACTTCAAGGGCCGCACCAGAACCATCGCTTTTCTTATCGCCCTTGGTTTGGGCATGACAATCAGCGCAAGCGGAGTGCGTGGACTAGCTACCCTGATGAATGTGAAGGAGTGCTCCGTGATTTTCAGAGCACTCGACGTGCTTCTTACCGGAGCGCTGCTGGCAGGCGGAGCCGACGGATTGCACAAGATAGTCGCGGTGTTTACGAGCTTTATGGAGAAATCGGCAGAACGTACCAAATCGGCATAAGATGCCGAGAGCAAAACCGGGTCAAAGAAGTGGCGACGGCAGATTTCATCAGAAACATCGATCGCAGCTCGCCAACTGCGCCTGAGCCAGGGGCCCCGCGCAATTGCCCACAAGCGCTCCGCCGACAACCTCATGCACGATGGCCTCAATCCAGTGATTTGCTGGGAGCTTTCCTCGGATGCGGAGCTTCAGGTAATTGTCCGTTAAGGCTTCGGTGTATTCGCCACTGAATACATTCAGAGTGATTGCCTGAATCGTTTTTCCGGCGAAGGACTTCATGAAGGCCAGTTTCTTCTCGGAGGCGAGCTCGCGCAAAATGCGGTTCCGCTCCCGCGCCAGGCGTACTGGAATCTGGTTGGGCAGGGATGCAGCGGGTGTTCCCGGACGCGCTGAGTACGTAAAGACGTGCAGGTAAGTGAAGGGAAGTTCCTCGATGAAGCGCCGAGTCACTTCAAAGTCGGCGTCGGTTTCACCAGGGAACCCAACCATCACGTCAGCACCAATTGCGGCGGTCGGCATGGCGGCGCGAATTTTCGCGATCTTCTCGCGGTAGTGCCACGGGCGATACTTTCGGTGCATAGCCCGGAGGACTCGATCGCTGCCCGACTGCATAGGCACGTGAGCGTGTTTAGCAATGCGAGGTGAGCCGGCAATCAACCTGATAAGTTCGTCAGTCCAGTCCATCGGCTCCACTGAGCTGATGCGAAGCTTCTCAACATTGGTTTGGTCGAGAATGGCTTGGATTAGATCTTCCAGGCTCTCAGCTCTCGGCACTGGGCGGTCGGAAACGCGCGATTTGTTGCGTACAAGCCCGTCGTCAAGCACTGACAACCGGCGGCTGACAAGTGTCAAATCTCGGCCCCAGCGGCCCAGATTGATGCCGGAGATCACGATTTCGCGATAGCCCGCCTCGACTAATCGCTGCACCTCGGTGATGACGGACGTCAGGCGCAGCGAGCGGCTATGCCCACGAACATATGGGATCACGCAGAACGAGCAGCGATTGTCGCAACCGTCCTGAACCTTGAGATTGGGACGCGTGCGTTCGTTGGAGGCATCGAAAACGGGGGCTGCCAAAAGTTCGGTGTGGGCGAAGATGTCAGAAACGTGAATAGTCGTGGGTCGTGGGTGGTCGGTCCACAGGATGCCGTCGTTGATCGTTGATCCCTGAGCAAGACTCTGCAGTGGGACGAAGCCCGCAGATCGGTCATCGGCCAAACCAGGAACACTCAGCTTGTGGCTAAAGCAGCCCGTCAGCGCTGGAATGTTATCGGCTTTCCCTGCTGTACTTGCAGCGACTGCATCCTCGGCCTCGGACGTCGCCCTCTCCACCCGAACCTTATCGGCAGGGCTGAAGGCCTCCCCCGATACGAGATCTTGATTTGCAGCACTGGGTTCCAACGCGAGATCAGCCAATTGGTGCTTGTGGGAATTGCCGATGACTGCCGCCACTCCCGGCAGCACTGCAATCTCTTCCGGAGCGCGCTGGGCGTAACAACCGGTGATTACGATCCGGCAGCCCGGATTGTCGCGATGAATGCGACGGATCGCCGCACGTGCATCCTGATCGGCGGCAGCGGTAACTGTGCAGGTGTTCAGGACGACAATCTGGGCGTCGTTGGGTGACTCAGCGCGGTCGAGTCCACGTGCGGCAAACTGACGGTCCAGTGCGGCACCGTCCGACTGAGTGGCGCGACACCCGAAATTCTCTACGTAAAAACTGGCCACGCTTGTATAGTAACGTATGTAGCGCAGGTGTTGCGGCAACGTACCATAGCGCAGCAGCAGCGCAGATAATTGTTAGATCAGCTCCCCGGATACGGGGGCTGAAAGTGAGATGTCATGAAAAGGCGTATTTTGCTCGTGGATGACGATGTAGCGGTTCTGCTGACGCTAAAGGCGGTTCTCGAGATGCATGGGTTTGAGGTGCAGACGGCCCAGTCGGTCGCTGACGCAATCGAGAAGCTCGAGGGCGGCGCTTATCAGATGGTCATCACCGACATGCGCATGGAAACGGAAACGGCTGGATTGCAAGTGGTGCGAATCGCCCGCGACCAGCCTTACAGTCCGGCAACGGCGATCTTGACCGCGTATCCGCCGGATAATTCAGACTGGCGAGATCAGGGCGCCGGCTCCTTGTTAGTCAAACCTGTCGGCACCAAGGACCTAGTCCGGCAGATCGAGGCGCTGCTGATTAGCCACGAGGACGAGAAACAGCGTCAACGGGCGATCACAGAGAACGCCATAGCGTCTTCCCAGATTCCCCCCGATCGCCGAGGACGAAAAGCGAGCTAGTCCCCGCGTCCGCGTCACCTTGGCGAACCGCAACCGCCACTCGATATCGTGCCCGGCGCTAGGCGCTTACGGCAGTAGTCCTGCGCTGCTGAAAGCACTCACGACAAAAAACCGGACGACCCTGAGTTGGTTTGAACGGAACTGTGGTTTCTTTACCGCATTGTGAGCAGTTGGTCCGGGTTTCGACCTTGGCATAGGTCTGACCGGTAGCGGAAGGGGGTGCCCCAAGCACCGCTATGCGCTTGCTTTTGCAAGTCTTGCACCGTTTTGGTTCGTTCTTAAACTGCTTATCGTGAAAAAACAGCTGTTCCCCGGCCGTGAAGATGAAATCGGCCCCACAGTCGACGCACTTCAGCACCTTGTCCTGGAATTCCATTGAGAGATGTCTCCCTTCACCCCATCTCCCTGGTACCCTCACTCGCCCCGGATTAGATCTGGCTCTCCTGGCGCGTGAGAGAGCAGGGTCCATCACGCACACCCCTCGAAAACCCCTGGGTTCGGCCCATCCATGCCGGACGGCATGGGTTACAAAATGAGTTGCTAACGAAGTCCAACAGCCGGTCTAGAGTCGACTGACAGGGCCCGGTCGGAAACAGCTAAGAAGGGAAGAGGCCGCCACGAGAGTGGCGACCCTGAGACAACTATCTAGTCTTGTTCCTTACGAGCTTTCTTGCGGCTCCGCTTGCGAGCCAACGCCTCTTTCACGCGCTTCTTCTCGCCCGGTTTCAGGTAAAAGGAGTGACGCTTAACCTCCTTGATGATGTCTTCCTGCTGAACCTTGCGTTTGAAGCGGCGCAGCGCGTTCTCAAGGGACTCACCCTCTTGAATTCTGACTTCCGCCAAACTCCACACACCCCCAAACTCGTCCTCATTGGACCTTGGTAGTTATGCAAGGTTCATTAGGCAAAGTCAAGAGCTATGTCGTAGTTTCTGGACAGAAAATCCGGGTTTCACCGCAGACTCACTCATAATGTGAAAGAGAACTGCGCAATCAGCTAAATCGGGTTAGTGAACTCTCCTTGACTTAGAAAATCAGCCGCAGGGCAAACTGAATCTGTCGCGGAGCATACGCGTTGGTCGCCTGCAAGAAGTTAGTGGGCTTCTGATATGACGCCGGGAAGTAGTTGCTACCAATACGCTTATCGAGTTGCACGAACTGCCCGGCGGTGTGCACGAAGGCATCGTCGGTCACCTCGACCCGCTTATTGTTGCGATTGAACATATTGAAGAATTCGACCAGCAGTTCCAATTTGAGATTGCTGCCAAGATATAGGCGACGGGAAATCCTCACATCCGTAGTAGCGTAATCAGGCCCAAGAAACGCGTTGCGTCCGTAGCCAGGAAGGCGATCGTTCATATCATTTAGGTCTTGATTGGGATCGCCAACAATGCGCGCATCGAGCGGACGGCCGCTGCCGAGTGTATACACGCCCGCAAAGCGCCAGTCGTTGAAAGCTCTGCCAAGCCACTCATGACTTCGATGAAACGGTTGCGGCTCTGCAATCCAGGAGAACACTAGCCGATGGCGCTGATCGGTGACGCTCGGCCCGCGCTCCGATTGCGGCGAGTACGTGTTCTGCACGGTTGATCCGGATGTGAGCAGAGCGTTCTGCCCATCATCGATGGCGCGTGCCAACGTGTAGCCCATGCGGAAGTAAATGCCGTTCGTCATGCGACGGCGAACTGAAACTGTCATGCCTTGATACAGGCTCGAAGCTGCGCTCTCGAATACATTGATCGCTCCGACTTGCGGAATGGGGCGATTCAGATCATTGATGCACGGCGGAAACGGACAGGTTACAGAGCGTGTCAGCTGCCACGTCGAGAATGAGTCGACGCCATACATTCCGAGCAGGTTCAACCCAGAGTCGTCGTAGACAGGATACGTAACTTGCTGCGGCAGCGGCAGATTTACGTCGCGGGTGCGAATCAGGCCTTGACCATGCACATACAAATATGAAACGCCAGCTGCGAGCCGGTGTACTAATTCGCGCTCGACGTTCAGACTTGCTTGCTCCACTTTGGGGGTCTGAAAGTTGTGAGCGAATGCAGCAATCTCGCTGGTAAGCCTGTTTGCGATCGGCTCGGAGGGTATGCACAATGGCGCATCCAGAGCACAATTCACCAGCGGATTCGGATAAGTGGGAAAAATTGAATGATCCAAGTAATCGGTGTTGTCGAGCAGCAGGTGGGTGCTAGCTAAGCCGTTGTCAGTCGCGACGGCGGAAGCGAAGATCTGAGGAATACGGGTGTAGAACATACCGTAGCCCGCGCGAATCACTAGCGGATGAACCCGTCCAATGGAGTAGGCGAGTCCTACACGAGGAGCAAAGTTGTTGGTGTCGGACGGCACTCTACCAGAGTCTGGCCACAGTGGATTCGTAAGCAAACCTTGCGTGCTGAAGGTTTGTATGTCGTAACGGACACCCAGGCTTACAGCAAGACGGCTCCAAAGCCGGATCGTATCCTGCGCGAACCACGAATATTCATTGGAATTCGGACTCGATTCCGCTAAGCCGAAATTCTGGATGTAGTAGCGCGGCACCTGGTGTGCGTAGGCCCGCAGGGGAGTGATCTGCATGCCATAGCGCATCGGGGTGAAGGTCCAGGGATCTACCCGCATATCGTCGAAGATGTACTCGCCGCCGAACAGAGATGGAAAGAAATTGTAAGTGCGGGAGAGCAGTGCGTCTCCTCCGAATTTCCAGGAGTGACGCGAAGATTCGAGGCTCAGAGTATCCGTGAAGTGATAGCGGTTTTCGCGTGTTCTGCGCGGCAAGATCGTGGAGCGCCCAAATCCGTCGAACACGTCGTAAATGCGCGTCCGCGGAAGACTGGAGTTGCTGAAGGACTGCTGCAGGTCACGTGAGAATTGCGCCCGGAAATGGCTTATCAAACGCCAGGAAAGCGAACTGGTCAGGGACACCGACGCGCTCTCGGTCTTCACGTTCTCCTCACCGTTTTCGCTAACCGCGAAAGTGGTGATCGGGCTGGCAGGGTCAAAGAAAACGTTGTTCGTGCCGTAATATCGGGACGTGCTCAACCGTGCCGAGAGATAGTGTTTTGGTGTAAGCGAGAAATCAACTTTGAAGAATCCGGCGTTGCCCAGCAGACTCGATCCGAATTCACCCCCCATGGAATTCAGTTGATCGGCGGCCGCGAAAACCAGAGCCTTATCGGTTTCCTCGTAGTCGCCATGGCGCAGTGGTTCGGCTCCTTTCTTCGGAACCAGTCTGGAGGTGCCGTCGAGAAAGCGCACGAGTGTTGGCACGTGGAAGATGTGCTGATCGAATCCGGCGAAGAAGAATGCACGGTTTCGTTTCAGCGGCCCACCCAAAGTGAATCCAAATTGCTGCTGCTGATCGTTGGGTTTTACGTCAACGAACGGGTGACGCGCATTGAGCGCGCTGTCACGCATAAAGTAGAAAGCGGTTCCATGCAGATGATTGGATCCGCTCTTGGTAATTACGTTTACGACAGCGCCGCCCGCCCGCCCAAGCTCTGCCCCGTAGGAATTCGATGAGACTCGGAACTCCTGCACGACTTCATTGCTGAATTGGTACGGGGCGCGATAACGTCCGCGCGCTTGCGAGAAAAAGCCATTATTGTTGTCGGCGCCGTCAACGAGATAACTGGACTGATATCCGCGGACGCCTCCGAACGCCAAATCTCCATTTGAGGACGAAGTCAATCCGCGCGGATCTTGCGTCACGCCGGGCGCCAACAAGGCTAGATCTGTGAAGCGGCGCCCGTTCAGGGGTAGACTCTCGATTGCCTTTTCCTCAATCACGGCGGAGACCGCGCTGGGCTGCGTCTCAATCAACGGCGGTGCACCGGAAACCGTGATGCTTTCTTTCGCGCCGGCGATTGGCAATTGGAAGTTCAGGACGCTGGTTCCTCCTACTTCGACGTGAAGCAGCGGACTCAGCTGCGGCGACATACCGGAAAATTCTGCGCGCGCGGTATAGTCTCCGGGAGGTAGTAGCTGGAAGACATATTCACCCTCTTGGTTGCTGGTCGCCGAATACTGCAAACCTGTACTCGCATTGACAAGCGCGACGATTGCTCCGTCAATACGTGCACCCGCAGTATCTGAGACGTTTCCTCGAACTGCACCGGTGGATGCGTCCTGAGCATTCCCGGAGACTGCCCCAAATATCATGATGAGAGCAAAGAGGATCACCAGGCTGAAGAGACGGAAAACCGGGTACAGGCAATACGAACGGACCTGCGACATAGGCCAGCCCCTGCGCGAAGATTTGTGGCGCCACAGCAGGAACTAGCCAAACGAGAATCGCGGGAGAAGTTCTATATATCATCAGTTCAAGGCGCGAATCTGTGTCAAACAAACGATAAGCAAGCAGTTTTCCCGTCCTGGGAAGACGTCCTTTAATCACATAAGGCGACGTGCGGTGCGGCAGAAAGTCTGATGAGTGCGTATGGTGTACGTCCGGAGCACTCCCCGGCCTGTGCGTCGTTTGCAAAAAGCTCGACCAGGTCTAACCCTTGAGCCTCAAGACCGGCTTTAACAATCGTTCAGGGTGAATGATGGCGGACTTCAGGAGGAGCGCCGAGGTCCATGAAACGGGAATCACGCGCTTCCTGGTGCACGGAACTGAGGGCCACCATGACCTCGCGTATGTAATAGATTGTTCCCGCGAACAACGAGATCAGAGCCACAACAAAGACTGCGGCAGCGGCGAATGCAGCACCCCTCCAATAGACCCCAAATCCGAGCAGAAGGCATGCGGCAATACTACCGGCTAGGGAGATCAGTACCAGCACGAAGCAACGACGGATCATTTCGGCACGGTTTTCGATCGAGTTAATCTGCTCGGTGTACGCTTCAGCTTCCTGCAGTCGGTCGTTTCTGGCGGCATCGTGTTTCGCGTGCACATACTGCCGCAGGCGGCTCACTATTCCCATCAATCGGACGTTAATAGACAGGACTAATAGTGCCGTGGCAGAAACGAAGAGTGCAGGGGCAAGAAACGCCTGAAAAAGGCGAATGATATCGGACATGAACACCTTCCAATAAGGCCGATCTTAAGTTAAGCACGCGGCAGGCAAGTGTGAGCATCGCTGCTTTGCGGAAGTGGCGCGGAGTAACGTCGATGAGTCCCTTTTTGGTTCGCGTCGCTCCAATGGGTGAAAGAACCGCTAGCTGAATCGGGTAGTCTTCCAGAGCGCAGTCCCTCCAATGAACAACGCAAGCAGAAGGGCAGCGCACAACACAATTGCTGCTGTCCGATTGAAATCCAGCTCGGGTATGCGGGCTACTAAGGCTAGAACAACAAACGTGGCTGTAGCGATGGAGACGAGCGTCCAATCCAGCCACCTACGTCTACCGAGACCTTTCGTGGCGTTTATTTCTCTGCCACTCAGGCCGGCTTCCACATAGTGCCTATCAATGCCATAGCGCTCGCTCTCTCGTGCGGCGGCTTCCTGCCAACGGGCATGCTCGCGGCGCGACACGGAGCAAGATGCGATCAGAGCGGCGCCCCCCGCCATGATCAGCGATCCCATGACGACCTCTACGTATAGAGACGCACCCCGGCCGCGGAACTCGCTGAACACGAGAATGCCCCAGGCGAGCCCCCACAATTGATTCGTATTTGACAGAGGGATCCCGCGGCTGATGCCAACATACTTGGCGGCGTATTGCTGAAAAATGTCGCCGATCACCCATACAAAACCGCCCAGCATCAGCCAGAACAAAACGTCCTTCGCGCCAGCGATCTCGTGCCATAGAGGCAGCGCTCCGCCGCTGTAAACAAGCGCGAGCAGAGACATCATCGCCAGCTCGCCAATGGTGAAGAAAGCGACGAAGGATAGCGGGTTCATGCCTGTTAGATAGGCCTTGCGGTAGGGGATGTACATCGTGCCCCACAACACACCGGCGGCGAGAGCCGCGGCGATTCCGTGCACCCAGTCCCTCCCGGACGTCTGCGCCGACGACGCACGTGCCAGCAGCAGCGCACCCCCGAACATCAGCACGGCGCCGATAAGGATTCCGCCCCAGCTGCGCCGTCCTGCATCACGCAGTTCATTGAACAAGACGAATCCCCACAGGATGCCTATGAGGCTGTTGACATTCCAGAGTGGAAAGGCAATGCTGAGGCCGACATCGCGGATGGCAAAAATCGTCATCGTGTTTGCCACCGCCCACAAGCATCCGGCGAGCACACCCCAGACGACAAGGTGGGGTGCATTTCGCACATCGGTTCGCATCTGCTGCGTACCCCGAAGCAACGCCGGCACACTCCAGCGAGCGAGAAATACGCCTATTACCATCAACAACGAGACGATTACGGGAGAGATTCCGATCTTCACGAGCTTGGTCGGTGCCTCGGCTGCTCCGAGCCACGCTCCCGCACTGAAACCGGAAAGGATTCCCATCAGCTGCAGTGCACGCAATCGCGAGGCCTGGGCAGCCGGTTCAACCCCAACTTGTCTGCTGGAGGTCAGCTGATCCAACGCAGCACCACCAGTCCGGCAGCAAGCACCGCGACAGGAATCCAGAATTGAACGTCGGTCAGGATCGCGTTCCACGACGTCGAAGCGGGTCGAAACTTGTCATCACGCATGATGGCTTGCCTTGCAAAGTCACTATGGTTTGGGTTGAGGCTCAGTTGGCGGATTCGCCACCTGCTTCTCGGGCCGAACGTCATACTCTGGATGAGGTACACCCATCAACCAGCGGTCGAACCAGTTCACAATGTGCTCGAGCCGTTCGATTCGATGCCACGGTTCGCCCGATCGCGAGAGTTCATGACTTTCTCGCGGAAACATCACCATGGCCGTAGGCCGCTTCAGAAATTTGAGTGCCCGGAACAGTTGTTCACCGCCCGAGTCGGGTGGCGTCCGGTAATCGGACTCGCCAAGCACGAACATCACCGGCGTGTGGATGTTCTCGACGAACGTGATCGCGGAACGGTTAACGTAATCCTGCGAGTCTTGGAAGGGCGGAGCTTTGAACCAGTTCGGCTGGAAGAGTGTGAAGTCGGCCGTGTACCACCAGGAGGCCCAGTCGGAAATGTCTCGCTGGGAAACTGCCGCCGCAAAACGATCCGTATGAGTGATGGTCCAGTTGGTGAGAACGCCACCGCCGCTGCCTCCGGTCACGCCCAGTTTCTTGGAATCGACGTAGCCACGCTTCAGCAGTTCGTCTACCCCGATCATCAGGTCGCGATAGTCATCTCCGGGATAGTGATACTGAATTACGTTTCCGAAGTCCTGCCCGTAGCTGGTGGAGCCGCGCGGGTTCACATAAAGTACAACGTAGCCTTTCGCCGCCATCCACTGAAACTCGTGATCAAAGACCCACCCGTACGCGGCATGAGGGCCACCGTGAATATTCAAAATCAAGGGATACTTTCTTCCCGGGTCAAAGTCGGGTGGCTTCTGGATCCAGCCTTGGATGCGTTTTCCGTCGAAGCTTGTGTAATTGAATTCTTCGGGATCAGTCACATTCAGTTGGGCCCAGAGCGCATGGTTCATATCGGTAATTCTCTGTTGCGTACGGTCGGACCGAACCGTGAACAGGTCGCCGATCATGACCGGGGTGGAGACAAGCGCCACGATGGTCTGGGCATCCGGGGTAACAGAAAAATCCAGCACAGCCTGATTGCCCGCAGTCAATTCCGAGACCGTGCCGGACTGCGCATCAACGCGAACCAGAGGCGTGCGGCCTTGTTTGGCAACAACGTCAAACAGGGATCGGCTGTCGGGGGACCAATGCAACGTTGTTCCGTTACCTCCGCGCGGCGCTGCGTTGTCCCCGAAAACTGAGTCGCCCATATCGAAGTCGTAGTCCACAGTTAAATTTCGCGGCTGCGAATCAGGAGCAGCATCGATCACCCACAAATCAGGTTCTGAGTAAGAGCGAACCGGCTGTGTGATTGATCCATGAAATGCAAAGCGTTGACCATCGGGACTGAGCGCGAGATCGCTGATCCCCATGGGAACGCTCGCCAGTTTCTGCAGTTCACCACCTGCTGATGGCACGGAGTAGATATCGGTCGTAGGTAGCTGATAGTACGGCTCATCAATACGAGTGGTGGTGAAGTAGATCTTTGAACAATCCTGAGCCCAAAGAGGCTCACGTTCGTCGAAGTTGCCGGTCGTCAACTGTAGTGGTTTGTTGGTTTGATCGGAGATCGTGGGCACATTGACAACCCAGACGTGAGTGTGCCGCTTGGGGTCTAGATATCCCTCATCGTTGCTGCGGTAAACAGCACGGGTAATGACGTGCACATCGGATTCGTGTTCACTCTCAGGCTCAGGCACTGGTTGGTCATCCGGCTTGCTCTTGTCCGCGGTTTTCTCTTGCTCGCGACCTTTTAGACGGTTTTTCTGGCGCCCAGCCTTGGCAATGTCGTCTGGCGTTGTGCTGCTGAGAAAAGCAAGACGCTTGCCGTCAGGAGACCATACCGGATGGCTTGCGCCCTTAGGTAGGTCGGTGATGGTCCAGGCTTCGCCGCCGCCAAGCGGCAGAATCGCAATCTGTGGGGGAGTCGGCTTGCCAATTTCATCCTTGTCGCCGCCGCGAACGAACGCGATGGAACCACCGTCCCGCGACCAGCGCGCGCCGGAATCGTGCTTGCCATTGGTCATACGCATCGGAGCAGTGTTGCCGCTGGTCGCCACCGTCCAGATGGAAGTCTCATACCCGGTGCGCTTGTCGTCGACTACCACGCGCGCAAACGCGACACGGCGGCCATCGGGCGAGAGCTGCGGATCGGTGATCCACGTAAATCGGAAGAGATCTCTCTCGCTGATGGGACGCTTAGCAGCAGAACCCGGTGCTGACGCTGACGATGGGCTGGGTGCGCTGGTCTGAGCAGTTAATGATCCTAAGAGCAGAAGCAGAGTCAAAGCAATAACCGAGCGGGGCAAGGGCATGCATCTCCTCAGAGATCGAGTGCAAATGAGTCGGCATTGTGCTACTCGATCGAGCGAGTGTCAATGTTGCCTCTGCTCACTGGTGAAATGAACCTGAGCGTAGCGGCGTCTTTAAATCCTCACTATGATGAGCCTGCTCCGCTCCGGGCAAAAGGACAGATGAGTGGAATTGACGACTGCAGATAATCTCGGCGCGAGCGCACTTCAAGCGCCCGCAGAAGTTCTTGCGGCCGCGGCTCTCGTTTCCACCCGTTCATAGACTTCCTCGGCACGGCGAAGCGCCTCCTGCACATTTTGGCAGATATTCTCGGCCCCAATAACCTGCTCGAACTCTGCCTGATGGATCAGCTGAGAGGGCTGTTCACGGGCTCCGCACAGGATTAATGTCCGTTTGGTTGCGTGTAGCTGGTTGGCAATCTCCTCGAGCGCGAACAAACCAGTGGCATCGAGCGCAGTCATATTGCGCAAGCGCAGGATAACGACTGGCGGCAACTTGTGAAGATTCTCAGTCAAAGCTGAAATCTTGTCGGTTGCACCGAACAGGAATGGTCCATGGATGCGGAAAATCGTCGCATAGTAGGGGATGTCTTTGTCTTGCAAGATGTGTACGCGGCCGTCTTCGATGTAATCGTCGGTGACCTGGGATACTGTGGTGGTGCTTGCAACGCGGCTGATAAACAGCAGTGCAGCCAGGATCATGCCGGCTTCCACCGCAACTGTGAGGTCAGCGAAAACCGTCAAAGCGAAGGTCACAAGCCAGACGCTGATGTCAGTCTTCGTGAGCTTGAGCAGTTGCGGGATTTCCCGCCATTCCCCCATGTTGTAGGAGACGACCATCAGAATTCCCGCAAGAGCGGCCATCGGAACATAGCTGACTAGCGGAGCTGCGAAAAGCAGAACACAGAGGAGTGTCAGCGCGTGCACGATGCCGGCCACGGGCGATTGCGCGCCAGCCCGAATGTTAGTTGCTGTGCGAGCAATCGCTCCAGTCGCGGGTAAGCCGCCGAACATCGGAGACGCAATGTTGGCGACACCCTGGCCGATCAGTTCAACATTCGGGTTGTGGCGATCATTGCTCATCCGATCGGAGACCACGGCCGACATCAGCGACTCGATAGCCCCAAGCATGGCCACGGTGAAAGCAGGACCTAGCAGCCCATGAATCAGGTCAAAACGAAACTTCGGGATCTGCAGATGGGGAAGTCCGCTGGGAATACCGCCAAAACGAGTGCCGATGGTTTCTACAGGAATTCTGAACACCACCACCACGGCGGTTCCCAAGAGCAGAGCAAGTATCGAGCCCGGAATGCGAATGGAAATGGTGCGGCAAACAAGGATGATCAGCACGGTTGCAGCGGCAACCATCGTTGCGGTGTACGAAAGAGTATGGAAGCTACCTGCCAGGGCTTGCATGCGCAAAGAGAAAACGCCCGGAACTTTATCCAACTGCAAGCCGAAGAAATCCTTCACCTGCGTGCTGGCGATCAAGACAGCGATGCCGTTGGTGAAGCCGATCACGACCGGACGCGGAATGTACTTCACAGCCGTTCCCATGCCACTCGCGCCCATAATGACCAGCAGAACGCCGGCCATAACTGTGCACATAAAAAGTCCGTCAACACCATGCACTGCGACAATCCCCGCAACCACCACGACGAAGGCGCCGGTCGGCCCACCAATCTGGGTTTTGGAACCCCCAAGAGCGGAAACCAGGAAGCCGGTAACGATCGCGCAGTAAATGCCCGCCTGCGGCGTCAACCCTGATGCGATAGAGAACGCCATCGCTAAAGGCAGTGCGACCAGACCGACAGTGATTCCGGCAAGAACGTCGTGAACTAATTTGTTGAAGTTGTATTCTCGTAAACAAAGGACCGACTTCGGGAGCCAACGCTCAGCAGGCAAAGCACTTTCCATTCTGTCATTATGACAGTCGAAGCGCAGCCGGAACAGAGTACCCGGCAAGTTGGAGGAATCGGAGGAACGTGTACTGCTGCGGAATTAATCACTCATGCAAAGAACCGCGGAAGTTCGGCCTCATCCTCGTGCCATGTTATGTTCGTTCTTTTACTTGCTGCGTGTTGAACCCACCTGAGGGCCGCCAGCATCTTGGAAGAAAGCCATGATTCGATCTTATCGGGGTATTACGCCAGTCATTCCAGAGACTTCTTATGTGGACCAATCGGCCCAGCTCATCGGTGATGTCCAACTTGGAGAACACTCCAGTGTGTGGATGAATGCGGTCCTGCGTGGGGACGTTCACTCGATTCGCGTAGGCCACTATTCCAATATTCAGGACTGCAGTGTTCTGCACGGTATGAAGGAAAAGTACGGAGTTTTCGTGGGCGACTATGTCACGGTTGGTCATTCTGTTACCCTTCACGGCTGCACCATTGAAGACCGCTGCTTGATTGGGATGGGCAGCATCGTCTTGAACGGCGCTCATATCGGTGCAGGTTGCATCATCGCTGCCGGTACGCTGATTCCAGAAGGAGCCGTCGTCGAACCCAATTCCTTGTGGATGGGCTCGCCAGGAAAACTGCGGCGCCATTTGGAAGAGAAGGATCAGGAGATGATCCTGATGTACGCCGACAATTATCTGGGGTACAAGAAAATGTACTTGCAGGAGAAGTAGGGCGTCCATAAGTCGACGCCGAATGTGCAGCACTGCAGCATTGCTGCGGGTACATTTGGCCGGCGATTAACGAACAACCACTTAAATGATTAAAGCTGTCCGAGGAACTCGCGACCTGCTGCCGCCTGACACGGCATTGTGGAATTTTGTCGAATCGGCCGCGCGTGACGTATTTCGTGTCTACAACTTTCACGAGATTCGCACGCCAGTTTTCGAAGAGACGCAGCTCTTCGCGCGTTCTGTCGGTGAAGAAACGGACATCGTCGCTAAGGAGATGTATACATGGGAAGATCGCGCTCGCGCCGAGAGCGAGAAGGGCCAGTCGCTCACCCTGCGTCCCGAGAACACGGCCGGAGTCGTGCGCGCTTACATCGAGCATAAGCTGTGGGAACGCGGACTCAACAAGCTGTTTTACATGGGCCCGCAGTTCCGGAGGGAGCGTCCACAGAAGGGACGTTACCGCCAGTTCTACCAGATTGGCGCGGAAGTGATCGGGCCGCCTACGGCCGGGAGCGAGTCTCCCGCACGCGATGCTGAAGTCATCGAATTGCTCGCCACATTTCTGGATCGTCTCGGCATCGATAACTGGAACCTGCAACTCAATTCGGTAGGCTGCGTCAACGACCGCCCTCTTTTCAATGAGGCATTGCGCAAGGCGCTCCAACCCGTGGCGCCGCAGATGTGCGTGGACTGTCAACGCCGTGCGATCACGAACCCATTGCGCGTTTTCGACTGCAAAGTCCCGGAAGATCAGCCCATCATCGAGAAGCTTCCGCGTATCAGCGACTTCCTCGACGAGGGCTGCCGGACGCACTTCGAGGAGGTGCAGCAAATTCTTGGCTCGGTGGGCGTACCGTTCACAGTCAATGATCGATTGGTGCGCGGCCTCGATTACTACACGCGCACCGCCTTCGAATTTACCCATGGATCGCTAGGCGCGCAGAATGCGATCCTAGGCGGCGGCCGGTATGACGGGTTATCTGAATCACTCGGTGGTCCGAAGGCGCCCGGCATAGGATTTGCCATCGGCGAGGACCGGTTGGTCATGTCGCTAAAGCAATCGGCCGAATCCGTGCTTCGCAAACCCGATGTTTACATCGCTCCACTAGGAGAAGGCATGAATCGCGAATCCGCTCGCCTGGCCCGCGAGTTGCGCCGTGACGATATAGTCGTCGAACTGGGCGATGAGACCTTTCGGCTGAAGAAGTCTTTTGAAGCCGCCACCAAATTGGGCGCTAGATTTACCTTGATAGTCGGTGAAAACGAACTCAAGGCGGGGTCCTTCGCCCTGAAGAATCTCGCAACGGGAGAGCAGGTGTCGGTTCCTCGTGCTGAGTTGGCAAAGCGCATTCGAACCAGCTCTTAGTCCGTCGTTGATGCGGCGCCCGCTGCGTTGTGTAAATGGCAACGAACTCGCAGCAGGGCCGATGTCGTTGACGCCGTTCCCAGCGCCCGATTAATATCCGGCCTTAGCAGTAACGCTTAGAATACTGTGAAGAAGTAGATCCTCAGGAGGTCACTGTGAAGCTGGCTGCTGTCATTGGCTTTTTCTGCATTGCCGTTCTAGTTCCGTCATTTGCCCAAAGTACGTCACAGTCTCCCGGCCCGCAACAGGCAATCGACGCGTACCACATGGACCAGCCAAAGCTTTCGGCATTCCAACAGGACCTGCTGAGTAACCAAAAAGCCTTCCTGGATGCAATGAAGCGTGGTGATAGTGCATACGTTAGCAATGCTATCGCCAATGATTTCGTACTCATTGGTCCGAACGGCGACAGCGCCGGGAAGGGCGACTTGCTGGAGAGCGCGACGCCGCCCAAAGAAAATCAAAAAGCGCCACTATTCTATGAATTCAAAGTCATTCAACTGGCCGACAATGCGGGCATAGTTACATACGACGTGGTTCGCCCGGCTCACATCGAGCGCTATCAACACCTGAGCGATACCTGGGTTAAAGAAAACGGCCAATGGAAGCTTAAGTTCCAGCAGACTACCCTCAATCTGTGGAGCGCACACGATCTGTGAAGCGGGCAACCGAGAGCTACACTCGGAGCTCACGACGCGCTTGAGACGATGAAGTCTTGCTTCGGGTGCTTTCGTCCACCATGGAACGGCTCGATTTGAAACTCGCCGAAGCGTTCTCGGGCATATTTGTAAGTTTCCAATGGTTCCGAATGGATCTGGTTAGAATCAACGCCATCGAGAACGGACGCTATCCATTGCAGCGCATGCCGATGCTATCCTTAGCCATAGGCAATCTGCCCTAGTCATGGCCTTCCATTCAGGTTTTGTTTCCATTCTCGGGCGGCCCAACGCTGGCAAATCAACGCTGCTGAACGCGCTTGTGGGCGAGAAGCTGGCGATCATCAGCCCCAAGCCGCAAACGACCCGGAACCGGATACTGGGTATTATCCACGTGCCGTCGGGAAGAGCTAAGCGCGGCGGACAAGTCGTACTGATAGACACTCCGGGTGTTCACAAGCCCGACAGCTCGCTTGGGCGGAAAATGATGGTGGAAGTGAGCGAAGCGCTGGAAGGCAGCAATGTCATCCTCCTCATTGCCGACGTGATGCAAAAGTCTGCTCCCGCTGATCAGTTCGTGCTCGATATGGCCAAGCGGTCCGGCACACCGATTTTTCTTATCCTCAACAAGATCGACCGCATCGAAAAAGGTAAGCTTCTGCCCATCATCGAGCAATGGAGGAAGTTGCACGAATTTAAGGAGATCATCCCGATTTCTGCACTTAAGAAAAACGGGCTGGACGTCCTCTTGGAACGGTTACTCGAGGCGCTTCCACAAGGGCCCAAGTATTTCCCTGAGGATCAACTCACCGACCAGCCCACACGCTTCATGGCCGCGGAAATAATCCGCGAGCAGTTGTTGCTGGGTACCAAGGAAGAGGTGCCCTACTCAACCACTGTCATTGTGGACCAGTTCGAAGAAGGACTACGCCTGACGCGAATCGCCGCAACCATTTACTGCGAACGCGAGGGACAAAAACGGATTCTGATAGGCAAGGGCGGGCAGATGCTTAAGAAGGTGGGGACCACTGCCCGGATCCAGATTGAGAAGATGATTGGTACCAAGGTCTTTTTGGAGTTGTTCGTCAAAGTGACTCCGGGGTGGCGCAATTCGCGACAATTCGTTGAAGGTCTCGACTGGCGGCGCCAACTCGAGGAACTTGCAGGAGACCGTCATGGTAACTTCAAGCCAGCGCGGTCGTAACTGCCGCGGATTTGCCCAGCTTATTGGGGGCAGTTACAATTCAGGAACTTAGGATGGACATTCAACAGGGCACCCAAAATCCCGGCGAATCTGGCGATTCAGTCTCACCCTGCGACTTCGATTCAGACAAGCTCATTATGAAGCTCCGGGTTTCTCTTTCCGCTGAGCGCAAAGCGGTAGATCCTGTCGTGCGCAACGTCATGGAAATTGTGCGAGACATGCAGTGTGCTACGGGCAAAGAGGACGATATCGAACTGGCCCTGACCGAAGCGCTGGCAAACGCCGTCGTACATGGTGCCAAAGAGGATCCGTCGAAGACCGTTGAATGCATCGTGGCTTGCGACGAACAACGTGGAATGCTCATCATGGTGCGCGATCCAGGGCCTGGCTTCGATCCCAAGAGCATTCCTAACCCGTGCAATGGCAGCAACATTTACTCAAATCACGGTCGCGGGATATTTTTAATCAACCAGTTGATGGACGAGGTTGCGTTCCACAAGAATGGGACCGAGATTCACATGGTGAAAAGGTAGTCGCATCCGCCCTTCGAGCGACTCCCAATCATTCCTTTGCCGCAATCCCCAGAGTTTTCATCTTACGGTACAGATGACTTCGCTCCAGTCCCAGCACTTCAGCCGTGCGGCTGACATTACCATGGTTCTCGTCCAGCTTCTTCAGGATATAGTCGCGCTCATAGGCACTACGAGCCTGATGCAAGGTGGAGAACTCGGTTCCGGCTGAGCGGCGGCTTCCATCCCGATAGACGAGCGGCGGGAGATTCTTGCGATCGAAACGCATCGTGGTCGGATTCATGATGACGATGCGTTCAATCACATTGCGCAGTTCGCGTACATTGCCGGGCCACGAGTAGCGCATCAATGTCTCAACAGCTTCGTCGCTGATTTCGCGAGGCCGGCGTCCGTAAGCAGCGGAAAACTCTTTCAAGAAATGGCGAGCAAGTAAAGGAATGTCTTCTTTTCGCTCGCGCAGCGGTGGAACGTAAAAGGGAATTACATTCAGCCGGTAAAAAAGATCTTCACGAAAATTTCCTCGCGCTATCTCTTCTTCCAGGTCCTTGTTAGTCGAGGCGATCACTCGAGCATCCACCGTGATCGGTTCATCGCTGCCGACCGGAGTGAACCTCTGTTCATCGAGAGTACGCAGCACCTTGGACTGCGTTTTCAAACTCATGTCGCCGACTTCGTCAAGCAACAGAGTTCCGCCATTCGCCTTCTGGAACTTGCCTTCCTTGTCTCCGGACGCACCCGCAAAAGAAGCTTTGCGATGGCCGAACAGTTCACTCTCGATCAGGTCCTCCGGAATAGCCGCGCAATTCAATTCGACGAAAAGGGCCTCTTTGCGAAGGCTTTGTGCATGAATAGCATGCGCCACCAGCTCTTTGCCGGTTCCAGACTCGCCGTAAATCAGCACCCGACCATTGGTGGGAGCCATGAGCATGATCTGCTGGCGCAGAGCCTTCATGGGAACACTCTCGCCGGCGATCACACTCTTGGACTGCAGCTGTCTCTTTAACTCGACGTTTTCGACCCGCAAACGCTTGGAATCAACCGCATTCTTGAGAAGAATCAGTGTCTTCTCCAGAGACAGGGGTTTCTCGAGGAAGTCGAACGCTCCCAGCTTGGTAGCGCGTACCGCGGTTTCTATCGTGCCGTGACCCGAAATCATGATGACCTCAGGCGGGCCGTCGGTCTCGCGAATCTTCTGAAGTGTCTCCAGCCCGTCAATACCGGTCAGCCAGACATCCAGAAGGATAACGTCAAAGCTATGTTTTCTTAGTAAATCCAGGCAGGCTTCGCCACTCTCGGCGACCGACGCCTGATAACCCTCATCCTCCAGCGCACCCTTCAGGGATTGGCGAATTCCAGGCTCGTCATCGACGATCAGGATGTTATGCATGCTCAGTCGCCACCGGAGAAGGGATCGAGTCCGGCGCGACCGGCAACTCTACAATGAATCTGGCGCCCATGGGCTTGTTCTCTTCCACACGAATCGAACCATGATGGTCCTCAATAATGCGACTCACAATCGCAAGCCCAAGACCAGTGCCACGTTTTTTGGTAGAGAAGTACGGCAAAAAGAGTTTTTCCTTTAACTCCTGAGTGACCCCATGACCGCTGTCCGCTACTGCAATCTCCACCATGTCGCGGTTCTCGAGCACCGAGGTGGATATCTGGATTTCGCGCACCACGGAAGTCTGGATGGCTTCTGCGGCGTTGTCGACCAGGTTGGCCAGTGCACGCTTGATAGCCTCCGGGTCCGCCATCACATTGGGCAGATCGCCGGCGAGAACAGTGCGTACATCGATCCCATCCAGTCGGCCATTAAACATAGCCAGCGTGTTTTCGACGATGGAATTGATACTGGTGCTTTGCGGTTGCGCAGTGGGGAAGCGGGCCAATGTCGAGAACTCGTCTACCAACGTGCGCACAGTCTCGACCGCACCCCGAATAGTCTCTGCGCAACTATGAATTACTTCGAGAGACGCCGAATCGGGCGGCGCACCACGCTCCAGGTGTCGGCGTATACGCTCGGCGGAAAGCGCAATCGGCGTCAGAGGGTTCTTGATTTCATGGGCGACGCGGCGAGCAACTTCGCGCCAGGCAGCCTGTTTCTGCGCGCGCAGTACGTCCGACAAATCCTCGAACACCAACACATAACCGAGACGCTGCTCCTCATGCTGCAAGGTGGCCACCGTTATGGCAAAGGTCAACTTTACCCGCTGAATGGCGATTTCCATCTGGCTGGTTGTAGTTCCCATTCGATCAGCACGACGCAAGAGAAGCGAGATGTCCTGGAGCAACTCATGCGGAAACAATTCATGCAATTCGGAGCCAATCAGAGAGGTCCTGATCCCGTTTTGCAGATCAGACGCGAAGAAGGTGCGCATAAAAGCACTGTTAACGTGCGTGACCCGTTTACCGGCATCCAGCGAAAGCACCCCGGTTGGGATGCTTTCCAGAATGGTCGCGATATGCCGGCGACGTTGCTCGAGAGCAATGTTTGCGTCCGCCAGGTCGCGAGCAGAGCTGTCGCGTTGATGGCGACTACTCTCGAGTTCTTCTGCCATTCGATTAAACGAATGGACAAGATCGCCGATTTCGTCGGCGGCACGGATCTCGACCCTGTAATCAAGGCGACCGCGGGAAATTTCCTGCATCGCCTCGGCCAAAGCTGCGACGGGACGTGTCACCAGTTTCGAAAGAAACAGCGCTAGCCAAGTGGTAGCAAATAACACCAGTACAGTAAGCAACATGAGCAGGCTCATGTACGTTCGCCGCACCAATCGCCGTTCCTTAGCCAGATCCCAGTAACGTTTTTGACTGGCTTCCACTTGCTGAACGGTCTCGGAAAACTTGGCGGGAAGCGGCATGGCTACCAGAATTCGTCCATGATCGCCGACTCGCGCACTGCCGATGATGTATTCGGTGCCCTCCCAGCTGAAATTTCCGCTCGAATTCTTCTTCATCGCGGTCCAGGGAATGCGCCCCTTCAGAACTGGCCACGGCGCTGGAGCACCGAAACTGGCTTCCGCGCTGTCATCTACTAGAGCCACGGCGAAGCCGCCCTGTAGCGTGGCTTCATGCCGGCGAAACTCAGTTAAGGCGGGAGTGAATCCATGTCCCGCAAAGGCGCGCTGAATCTCGGGAGAATCCGCCAGCACAGCGGCCTCAGCCCGCGCGTTTTTGCCAGCATAATCGGCGAGCAGCGATGCCATCGCGGCCGTGTCGGCGCGCACTTCCTCCACGGGAGTTGAAAACCATCGTTCGATGGAGCGATTCATCAACCCGTACGCAAACCAAAACATGAAGATGACAGGCAACATCGATAGCAGCAGCCCGACAACGACGATGCGGGTTCGAAACTTGGAACCCAGAACACCGAGCCGCCGTTCTGCGAAAAGTTTCAGCAGGTTCCGGGCAAGAATGAACGTCAGGGCGACAAACAGCAGGAAAACTACAGCCGAAAGAGTGGCGAAGAAAAGCAGTTGCTGATTGGTATCGGGGTTCAAGAAGGGCGGCAAATCGAACGAGGTTTGTGCCAGGATTACTGCAAATACAAACAGCAGCGAAACTATCAGCAGAATGATGGTCGTCCTGCGGCGTGAACGCTCTTTATCAGTGCGAGTTGGTGTACCAGAGGACACAAAGTTCCTAGCGCAAACTCGATATGAGCTTCCAATTATATTCGTTAAAACGTCACGCGACCTTAGTACAGATGCACGGCTTCGATCAGGCGATTCGGGCCGCTTCGGGGACAAGGCCCGCAACGGGCAAACTGTGGTATGGCTGCGCTCTCACCAGCCTAGCCGGTTCCAACCTCAAACAACTTAGACGATTCAGCACGGAGCAACGTGCTCCGGGAACAGCGGTGCGGCCGAATAGCCTCGCTCCCGCGTAACTTACCGAAGAGCATGTCCTCGTGAAACCGAAGCATCGAAAAGTAGCCAAATTCGGCCCATTTAGCACAACCGCCGGATTTCCTTCCCCATTTTAGGGCTGATCCGAGCGGGTCAGGTACTTAGGTTACTTTTGCGCTGGGCCGATTGCGATGACAATTTGTGTCAACGCGACGCCACTGCAACCCCACAGCAGCATCGCGCCAGCTAAGACGTCAGCGATATCTCTCTGCTCAGCAGACAGGAGTTCGACGTATGTCGCAACGGCTGGGTGATCTTCTGGTTAAAGAGAAGGTAATCACCCCGGAGCAGTTGTCACAGGCAAGCAAGGTCCAGAAAGAGACAAACTGTCGCTTGGGCTCGGCCCTGGTGAAGTTGGGGTTCCTTTCGGATGAAGACGTCACGAATTTTCTCTCCCGTCAGTACGGCGTTCCCGCCATCAATCTCAGCTACTTTGAAATCGATCCAGCGGTTGTAAAGCTCATCCCATTCGAGACTGCGAAGCGCTACCAGATTCTGCCGCTAAGCCGGGTGGGAGCTTCTCTGACCATCGCCATGGTGGATCCCACCAATGTGTTTGCCATGGACGACATCAAGTTCATGACCGGCTTCAATATCGAGCCGGTGGTCGCCTCAGAGAGTTCGATCAACGAGGGCATAGAAAAGGCGTACGGCACTAACAACCAGGAAGAACTCGAGACGGTCATGCAGTCAATGACGGATCTCGACGCCGATGTCGAATTGCAGTCGGAAGAGCAAGAGATGGAATTGGCCGACCTGGAGAGGGCGGCCGATGAGGCTCCCATCGTCAAGTTGGTTAACCTCGTCTTAACCGATGCGGTGAAGCGCGGGGCCAGCGACATCCACATGGAGCCCTACGAGAAAGAATTCCGCGTTCGGTTCCGCATTGATGGCGTGCTGCAAAGCATCATGACGCCTCCGCTGAAGTTGAAGGACGCGATCACGTCCCGCGTGAAGATCATGTCGAAGCTCGATATCAGCGAAAAGCGGCTGCCGCAAGACGGACGCATCATGCTGAAGATGAATATCGGGGGCAGGAAGAAACAACTCGATTTCCGCGTGAGCACGCTTCCGACGTTGTGGGGCGAAAAGATCGTAATGCGGTTGCTCGACAAAGAGAACCTGCGGCTGGACATGACGAAGCTGGGATTCGAGCCCGAATCGCTAGTCAAGTTTGAGAAAGCGATTTTGAAGCCTTATGGGATGGTGCTGGTCACGGGACCGACAGGCTCCGGAAAAACGAATACCTTGTACTCCTCGATTGCCCGATTAAACCAGCCCGATACCAACATCATGACGGCGGAAGACCCGGTCGAGTTCCAGTTGCAGGGTGTCAATCAGGTGCAGATGAAGGAACAGATTGGTCTGAACTTCGCCGCCGCATTGCGCGCTTTCCTGCGCCAGGATCCGAACATCATCCTGGTTGGCGAGATTCGAGACTTTGAGACGGCAGAGATTGCAATCAAAGCGGCGCTAACGGGTCACCTGGTTCTCTCCACGCTTCACACCAACGGTGCCCCCGAGACCATCACGCGTCTCATGAACATGGGCATCGAGCCATTTCTGGTCGCGACTTCGGTTCACCTTATCTGTGCTCAGCGCCTGGTGCGGCGTATCTGTAAGGACTGCGCCGAAGTGATGGAAGTTCCTTATCAGACTCTGATTGAAGAAGGGTACAGCCCCGAAGAAGCCAAGACCGTGAAGATTCAGAAGGGAAAGGGATGCGCGACCTGCAATAACACCGGTTACAAGGGACGTACTGGTTTGTACGAAGTCATGGAAGTCGACGAGGAAATCAAAGAACTGGTGCTGGTGGGCGCGTCGGCGGTCGAACTGAAAAAGAAGGCGATCGAGCGCGGCATGTTCACGCTGCGACGCAGCGGATTGATCAAAGTGGCACTAGGAATGACCACGCTCGAAGAAGTGGCTCGCGAAACAATTCACTAATCCTGTGGTTCTCGAAGAAAGGGAAACCGAATTATGTCGCTCTCGTTAAGCGATCTGTTGAAGAGAATGCTGGAGATGGGAGGCAGTGACCTTCACATCACCACCAACTCGCCGCCGCAAGTCCGCGTACACGGGCACTTGAACCCGCTCGACCTGCCACAGCTGACGCCTTCAGAAACGAAACAGTTGGCCTACAGCGTAATGACCGACTCCCAAAAGCACCGATTCGAAGAAAACCTGGAATTGGACTTCTCGTTCGGCCTCAAGGGGTTAGCCCGATTCCGTGCCAATCTCTTCAACCAGCGTGGCGCAACCGCGGCTGTATTCCGTCTCATCCCTTTCGAAATCAAATCTTTCAATCAGCTTGGCCTTCCAGCTGTAGTCAGCAAATTGTGCGACAAGCCTCGAGGCCTGGTATTGGTCACCGGTCCCACGGGGTCGGGCAAGTCGACAACCCTCGCAGCAATGATCGACAAGATCAATACCGAGCGCCACGACCATATTCTGACTATCGAAGACCCGATCGAATTTGTGCACATGAACAAGAATTGCCTGGTGAACCAGCGTGAATTGCACGCCGATACCAAGAGCTTCGCTGACGCTTTACGCGCCGCGCTTCGCGAGGATCCAGACGTGGTGCTCATCGGCGAAATGCGCGACTTGGAGACAATTGAGTCGGCGCTGCGTATCGCGGAAACCGGTCACCTCACGTTCGGTACGCTGCATACCAATTCAGCCTCCTCGACCATCAACCGTATCATCGATGTCTTCCCGGCCCACCAGCAGCCCCAGATTCGTGCGCAGCTGTCGCTGGTTTTGGAAGGCATCATGTGTCAGACGCTTCTGCCCAAATCCGATGGCAAGGGGCGGGCCATGCTGATGGAAATCATGGTGCCCAATGCAGCCATACGAAACCTGATCCGTGAAGACAAGATTCACCAGATTTACTCCGCCATGCAATCAGGTCAGGACAAGTTTGGAATGCAGACGTTCAATCAGGCTCTGGCCACAGCTTATTTCCAGAAGCAAATCACGTTGGAGTTAGCTTTAACGCGCTCCAGTTCACCCGATGAGTTGCAGGAGATGATCAACCGCGGCGCCAGCCTGTTGAACCGGAACCAGGCCGCGAGCGCGAGCGGAAAACGTTAGCCGGAGGATCGGACTGATCTCCACGAGGTCAGAGCAGCTTAAGAAATAGGCCCGAAGCGCACGCGGTAAGCGCCGGGTGAAGCAAGTCGCAGTCAGGAGAGGCACATTATGCCAGTGTTCACATTTTCAGGGAAAGACCAGTCGGGACAGAAAATCAGCGGGGAGCGAAACGCGGTCAACAAACAGACGCTCGCGTCACAGTTACGGCGGGAACGGATTACTCCCAATTCGATCCGGGAAAAGGGTAAGGAGTTCTCACTCCCTACGTTCGGGGCGGGCAAGGTTAAGACGAAGGATATTGCCATCTTCTTTCGTCAATTCTCCGTCATGATCGACGCCGGTTTGCCTCTGGTGCAGTGTCTGGAAATCCTGGCAGCAAACCAGGAGAACCCTACATTTCAGAAGACCCTGACTGGAGTGCGAACCACGGTCGAAGGGGGCGCGACACTGGCCAATGCCATGCGGCAATTCCCCAATGTTTTCGATGACCTCAGCACCAACATGATCGAAGCCGGCGAGACCGGCGGTATTCTCGACATCATTCTGCAGCGTTTGGCGACCTATGTGGAAAAGGCTGTTCGCCTCAAATCTGCAGTCAAGTCGGCCTTGATCTACCCGGTTTCGGTTGTCAGCATCGCAATCTTGATCGTCGGCGCATTGTTGAAGTGGGTTGTGCCTATCTTTGCCAACCTGTTCGCTGGCCTTGGGGTCGCCCTGCCCCTGCCAACCCGAATCGTTATGGGGCTGAGCGCGTTCGTCGGTCACTTCTGGTGGTTCTTCATCGTAGGCGGAGTGGGTCTTGTATTCGGAATCAAGCAGGTTCGAAAGAATCCCCGCGGGAAATACCTGCTGGATAAAGCAATGCTGAACACACCGGTCGTAGGCGTGCTGCTCCGCAAGATTGCGGTCGCGCGCTTCACTCGTACACTCGGAACTCTAATCACATCTGGCGTGCCAATTCTCGAAGGACTGGCGATTACCGCCAGGACTTCCGGCAACGCCGTCCTGGAACAAGCATTGATGAGAGTACGAAAGGCGATCGAGGAAGGACGCACCATCGTCGATCCGCTCAAAGAATCCGGTGTCTTCCCCAACATGGTGACGCAAATGATCGGGGTTGGCGAAGCCACGGGCGCTATGGATGCAATGTTGCAGAAAATCGCCGACTTCTACGAGGAGGAAGTGGACGCGGCCACAAAAGACATGCTCGCCATGTTGGAGCCGGTTATCATCGGCGTCCTCGGCGTCTGCGTTGGCGGCATTGTGATTTCGTTGTACATGCCACTGTTCTCGATGATCGCGAAACTGGCGGGCTAAGCACTGCAAACGAACATGAGGCTGCCGGTGACACGCGCCGGCAGCTTCGAGCCAATCAGGCAACTCTCGCCGCGGGCGAGAAAACTGGCCGCTCAGGAGAATCCGGCCGAGCAGATCGGGATCGAACATGCAATCGATGTTTGACGAGCGGTTATGGCTGGAGTGGCTGGTCAAAGTCCGCATCCTGATTCTCACCTTCCTGCTGGGAATAGAACTCCTCATCAACCAGTTCACGGCAGCACCTCTCCCGGTTCGCCCATTCGTCAGCGCCATCCTGCTCTGGTACACGTTATCTATTTTTTACGTGCTCCTGCTGTCATTCTGGCGTGAGCATCACGTCCAATCAGTTTTGCAGGTCCTGACTGATCTGTTGCTGGCGACAGTTCTGATCGAAGTTACAGGTGGGGTCGACAGTTCGTTGAACTTCTTGTACCCCCTGATAATTATCGTTGCCTGTATTTTGTTGCCGCGAGTGTGGGCGATCCTGAGCGCTGCACTGGCCTTTCTGCTATACGGCTCTCTTCTGGAACTGAATTACTTCGGGTTGATTCCATCTTTTTCCAGCACACGTCCTGAATTACGAACCTTGCAGGCCATCATCCTTATCAATCTCTTCGGATATCTCCTGGTTGCATATCTTGCGGGGCTGCTGGCAACCAAGCTCAAGCAAGTGGATGTACAGCTGCAGGACACCAGCGGTGCACTCAACGATCTGCGTGCATTACATGAGAACGTAATCCAGGCCATTAGTGGCGGCATCATTACCACTGCACTGGACGGCCACATCACCTTCGTCAACAACGCCGGCGAAACATTGCTGGAGGCCACTGAGGCTGAGTTGCTAGGGCAACCCGTTGGGGGACTGTTTATCGATCCCTTGCCGCATGTAGGTTCGCAACAGGCACACGGAGAGGTGCGAATACTTGGGAAGAACGGATACCGCAAGACCTTCCGCGTCATTGTCTCCGGCTTGACGGTCCCTGGGCGGAGTATGGTCGGATACGTTTACAGCTTCGACGATCTTACTGCTATTCGTCGTCTGGAGCGGGAAGTGCGCATGCAAGACCGGCTGGCAGCGGTAGGGCGGCTGGCTGCCGGCATCGCGCACGAAATCCGAAATCCGCTGACCTCAATCGCCGGCTCGGTCCAGATGCTGGAAGAGATCGCAAGCCTGACGGAAGAACAAAGGATGCTGGTGCAGATCGTGACCCGCGAGTCCGAGCGTCTCAATAGCATCATCACCGATTTTTTGGCGTATTCACGCAACAAACAATATAAGTTCGAAAAGACTGATTTGTTGCCGCTGCTCGATGACACGCTAACCCTTCTCCAGAACCGGCTGCTGGCGGAAGAGAAGAATATCCAAATCGTGCGCCGCATCACGGTGGCAAGTGCGTTTGTGGTGGCCGACGGCGACAGGATGAAACAGGTGTTCTGGAATTTCTGCGAGAACGCCGTGCGAGCCATGAAGAGTGGCGGAACCTTGACAGTCTCAGTTGAAGCGGAAGGCGAAGACTGGCAAGTCAGCTTTGCCGACACCGGACCCGGAATGAATCCGCAGCAGACCGAAAAGATCTTTGAGCCATTTCAATCGCAATTTGAGGGCGGCACCGGACTGGGGCTGGCGATCGTATACCAGATCGTGCAGGCGCATGAGGGAAAGGTGTGGGCGCGGTCCAAGGAGGGGCAGGGTACAACGTTCGTCCTCCGGTTGCGCAGCGCGGATGGCCACGCATTGGAATTACCTGTCAAAAGCGGTACGTCGGCCAACCCGCAGGCTATGACTGCGGCAGCGGGGGGATGGGGAGCCCATGGCTAACATTCTGGTTTGTGATGACGAGCGCTCTATCTGCGAAATGCTCGACATCGCCTTGCGCCGCGAAGCCCACAAAGTGGAGACGGTGACCTCAGGCCAGGCGGCTAAGAAGAAGATTGATGGCGCGATCTATGACGTGATCGTTACCGACATAAAAATGCCGGTTACGAGCGGTATTGAGGTCCTCCGTTATGCTCACCAGGTTTCGCCAGACTCGGCTGTAATCCTGATTACAGCCGTGGACGACTATGAGGCTGCGGTCCAGGCAGTGAAGGCGGGCGGCGCTTCTGATTACATTCGAAAGGGGCCGGGACTGGTTGACGAAATCAAGCTGGCCATCCGGAGGTCGCTGGAAAACGTCAACCTTAGCCGCCAAAACCTCGCCTTCAAACGAGATGCCGCAAGCCGCAACTCGCTCGATAACATCATCGGTGCAAGCGCGGCCATGGAGAAACTCAAGCAGACCATCCGCACGGTCGCGACCACGAGTAGCACGATCTTAGTTCATGGAGAAAGCGGGACTGGGAAAGAACTGGTAGCCCGCGCGGTGCACGTCTGCTCCCCGCGCGCGACTGAACCGTTCGTATCCGTGAACTGCGGGGCGTTTCCGGAAACCCTCCTCGAAAGCGAGCTATTCGGATACGTCAAAGGAGCTTTTACGGGAGCCAACCAAAACAAGCGGGGCCTCTTTGAAGTGGCAGACGGAGGCACGATATTCCTCGACGAAATCAGCGAGATGAGTCTTGCCATGCAAGTTAAGCTGCTCCGGGTCTTGCAGGAACGAAGCGTTCGCCCGGTGGGTGGGACCAGCGAGATCGCCGTCGATGTTCGGGTAATCACTGCCACGAATCGCGACCTGGACAGGCAGGTATCTGAAAACACCTTCCGCGAGGATCTGTACTATAGGCTCAATGTCATCCCCATCCATGTTCCGCCGCTTCGCGAGCGGAGGGAGGATGTTCCGCTGCTGGTGAATCATTTTCTCAAGAAGTATGCACCGGGTGCGGCAAAAAGCATCGCGCGAGTGAACCAAGAATCTTTGAATGCCCTCTGCGGATACGATTGGCCGGGCAATGTAAGGCAGTTGGAAAACACCATTGAACGGGCGGTCGCGCTGGAGACAGGCGACGAACTACATGTGGACCTGCCAGTGGAGCGGCAGAAAGTCCGCGCCGCTGCGGCCGGTGTTGGCGCCAACGGAGTTGCTGGTGTTACGGCCGGCGTGCTACCCGATGGCGTCGATATGGAAGGCTATGTTGCCGACATAGAGAAGCAACTGTTACAAGCGGCTCTAGCCCAATCTCATGGTGTTCAGACCAAGGCCGCAGATATCCTGCGGATCTCATATCGATCGTTTCGGCACCTGATGAAGAAATACGAGCTGTAGCGAGTCGGTGCCCTCTTCATACCTGAGAATTTAAGGCTAGCGAGCCAGCGACCTACGACCAGCGATTAATGACCGCTCCCCTTCAACTGCTGCTTCCAACCTAGGATTCTCGCCTTGTTTCCTTCTTCCTCCGCTTCCGGAATCATCCCTTTCTTCTGATACAGGATCGAGAGTCGTGTATGCGGCAGAACGTCATCCGGATCGATCTGGCAGAGGCGTTTAGCTACTTCAATGGCTTCATCGTATCGAGTCAGGTCTTCCAGCGCTCGAGTGAGCCCATGCATGGCTTCGGCAAAAGTAGGATCGGCGCTCAGAGAGTTCTGCAATTCGCTCACTGCGTTCTCGGTTTGGCCGTCCGCCATCAGATCGAGGGCAGCGTAATAGTGATCTTCAGCTTTCTGGCGAGCAGCAGCATCGGTCATGTCAATCCCTGTTGAACATCGATTCTAAATCAGGCGGGATGCAGGATTGCCGCACCCGCACTTAGTATGCACGCATTTCGGAGGCTTGCTGTATGGGCTTTATCAGGTCGCGGAGACATTCTGAACTCTATCGGCGTAGGACCTCTTGTCTGTCACAGCCAGAAGCTGCCGCTGCCTTCCGGCAAGGCGCTTGTCCATCTCTTTGCGGTGCGCACTGGTCTGGGTTCGACCCGGTTCCGCCCGGCGCTTTTGGCTTGGTACATGGCCAGGTCCGCCGTGCGAAGAAGCGGATCAGATTGGGCCGGACCCGTGCCGGAAGCGATACCTACACTCAAAGAAACGGCAACTCGGTCGCCGGCGAGAACGATGGTGCAGTTGGCGACCGAGGTGCGAACCCGCTCGGCCAGGTGCCAGGTTTCGTCGTCGTCGCATCCGGGAGCGATGATCAGAAACTCTTCGCCTCCATAACGTCCGACCGAGTCATAAGGCCGCACGGCGGCGGCGATGGCGCTGGCTACGATGCGCAAGACAACGTCACCGGCGGCGTGCCCCCGGCCATCGTTGACTGCCTTGAAGTGATCGACATCCGCCATGATGATGCCGATGGAACTGGTCTCACGTTGCGAGCGAAGCAGTTCACGATCCAGAATGTCAAGAATTGCTCGGCGATTCCAAAGCCCGGTCAGACCGTCGTGAGTCGCTTCCCGGTGCAGAGCCTCCTGCGTCTCCAGCAAGCGATGATGAGTCACGAGCAGCCGCGAACTGGAGCAGGCGAACGATACCAGAACCACCGTCGCGGCGAGTGAAATCCGTTCACGGGCAATCCCTGCCGACATGGCCAGAATCAGCAAGGGATAGAGTAGAGGGAATAACTGTGTAGCTACCAGGCTCCGGCGATGCACAGGCTCGCCAGGGTCGCTCGGGGGTTCCAGAGCGCTCCACGTGGCGGACATCGCCAACGACATCACCAGTAACGCGCTCCACAGAAGATCGAACCAGGCGCCAGTCCGCAGTCCTCGCCCAGGACCGTAGTAATACAAGGCGTCCACGACCCCGGATAAAGACAAAAATAGTCCCAGGCGGCCAAAGATCGACCGCACCGCTTTCGATCGAGACAACCTGGCCCGCAGCAGAAACGCGGCGGCGACTAGACCGTAGCCCACGAAATACGGCGTCCACACGGAATGTGCCAACTCCGTGGGAGATTCCGATCGTGGTATGTAAAAGAAATACAGGTAGGCCGCCACACAAAATAAGACCGCTTGCACGAAGTCGAGCACCAGGAGCCAGTCGAAGCCTTTTCGTTCGCGGTCGGGGTCCAAAAACAAAGCCATGGCGAGCGGGACGAACCAGAAGCAGAACAGCAGATTCTCTGCCCAGAGACTGAATTCGGAAACCGGGAGCAGATCGCTGTAAGTGGCAATCCCCTGGGCCACTAACCAGATGGAAAACGCGAGGGCGGCTAGCCGCCAAAAATGGCGCGGCAGGCCATCGGACATCCGGGCTGCGCGAAAACAGGAAACTACTAAAACCCCGCCAACGAAGAACTGGATGAGGTCGGAGAGGTAAGGCCCCGGAGCAACCGTGCCGAGAAGCGTTAGCACGATTCCATGCGCCAGCAGCAAACTCAGCCCAAAGAATATGATTGTGCGAGGCTTAGCCAAGTGCGTAGTCTCTTGGCAGGGTATCCCGCGGCGGCTTTGTGCTACCAGATTACTCTCGTAACCAACTGCTCCATGGAACCGGCCCCGAAAGGGCCGTATGCCCGGGATGGAACGGCAAACTCGGTCCTGAATCGCTACCCTTTATGGACCGCAACTCGTGCTCATAGCGCCCCGAGGCCCAGGCATAGCTGCTGAGTGAACGCCATTGCTCCTGACCAGGGCGAGGGCCGTAAGATCATTGTGAACCAATGAGTCAGCGGCGAAGGCGCGCGCGTTCTGCAATATCGTCGTGCACAGTTTCGACGCGGCGCACGGCATGACGCCCTCCGACGCGCGCAAGACGCCTTCCAATCCGAACTCCGCCCCGTTGCGGCCCGTTTCGAAAAGCCCTCGAGATACGACCAATAGAGCGGCACCCGGAAGCAATGCGCAGGTGGAAGAGCTGTGAACGGTATGAGAGAAAAGCCCGAGAGGAAGGCCGGTGGCTTCGAGCGTGCGAATACCGTTGCCGTCGATCAGCAGGGCCGGAGTGTGACCCGCGTTTGCATAACATAGGGTGGCGAGGTCTTCGTTGTAGCAACTTATGAACGCTGGACAACTTCGCACCCCGCGAGAGCACTGGAGAATCGTGCAGTTGATTTCGTGGCATAGCGCCGACATGCCTTCTGCTTCGTTCACGCGCTCTTGGCTGAAAAGTTGTACGGCGAGCTCCGCAAATACCTCTTGCACTGCGATCAGAACTTCTCGAGTATCTGCACGGCGTCCAGCGACATCCATCAGCGCAAATAGCACTCGAGAAGAACTAACTCGCCGGAATTCGTAGAAGTCACCCGCAAGGCGCTGGCCATGGTAGACAGCAGCCATCTCAGCATCACGCAGAACAGGTACGTCACAATGGAGAGGATCCAAAACTGGATTCGACGACTTGCTGTTCCGTTTCCATAACGCGCTAAGCAATCCAGCTGATCGCGCGCTGAACCGGGGAAATCTGACGCGTGATGATGCCATTAGTCCCTTTCGTGAGAAGATCACAATCTGCTAAAGGTTAGCGAAAACAGTCCGACACCGGGTTATGCTCGAATACGTTATCGGCACCAGCAAATGCCTTGAGTAGTGCGACAGCTGGACCTGAGTTACGGACGTTTTGAGGCTCAAGTGGCCGATTGCGGCGGGACACGTACCCAGATTTTTTGAATGACTCCTGCACGATACGGTTCAGGGCCACTAGTTGGGTGTGGGCTTCCCGTTGTGACGTCCTTGAGCGAGGCCTGCTTTAATATTCATAGGCGGAAACGATGAATCGGGTGACCTAATGATCGCTGGAGTTGATATCGGGGGAACCAAGATCGCTGTCGGGATGGTGGACGACAATGGGCAGGTCCGGGAACAGCAGCAGTGTGCTACGGATGCCGCGGGGGGCTATCGCAAAGCGATAGCCAACGTTGAGCGTATGCTGCGATCAACCTCCAACAAGGCTGGGGTTGAGATTACAGGCATCGGTATCGGATCAACCGGCCCCGTTTATCCTTTCACCGGGCAGTTCGGGAATGTCGACTTCTTTCCGCAGTGGTGTGGCGAAAACCCAGTGGCGGACTTAGCCAAAGTTTTTAACGTGTCGGTCGCGATGGAAAACGACGGTGACGCTGCCGCCCTCGCAGAAGCGAGTTGGGGTGCCGGACGTAACAAAAACACTCTGCTTTACGTGACGATAGGAACTGGCATCGGCGTTGGAGTGATTCTGAACGGAAAGATCTATCGTGGAGTGGACCAGGCACATCCTGAAATTGGCCACCATGTCATCGATCCTTCTGGTCCGCTTTGTTCTTGTGGGTTCCAAGGCTGTTGGGAATCGTTTGCCGCGGGGCCGGCGTTGGTATCGTGGATGAAACGCTCGGTGCCGGATGACTATGCGCATCTGCCTGCTCTCACTGCAAAACGCATCTTCGAATTGGCGCGAGAAGGAGACGAGTGGGCGAAACGTGCCGTGGCGCACGAAGCTAAATATCTAGGATTGGGATTGGCGAACCTGGTCACCATGTTTGTGCCCGATGTCATCATTTTAGGTGGCAGCGTGATGAAGAGCGCTGACCTTTTGTTAGATCGAGCGCGCGAGATCATTGCGGCAAGTTGCAAGTTCGTTCCCTTTGAGCGAACTGAGATAACCCTGGCCTCCCTCGGAGAAGACACCAATCTCATCGGAGCCGCGCGAGTGTGGTACTCGCACTTTGGTCAGGGCTCCACCCCTAAGAGTACTTCTTAGGGCAGGTGCTCAAAATCGGAGAGTACCTGAGGGCTTTTCCCCGGCCGAACCACCAGAATTTCGGAGTTCCGCGCCACCAGCGCGGCGCGCGCATATCCAATGAATAACCCGTGCGCCACAATCCCGGGCTGCCTTTCCAATTTCGAAGCTAGTTGTGAAGGTTGCTCGATCAGGCCGAACCGACAATCCACGACATAATTTTGTTGATCCGTCAGGAACGGCTGGGCGGATGTTTTGTCCAAACGCAACAGCGGCTGTCCGCCGATTTCTTGAATGTGGTCTATCACCCAGGGCGCGGCAAATGGAACCACTTCGATGGGGACCGGGAACGAGCCCAGCAGCGGGACGAGTTTTGAAGAGTCGCTGATCACGAGAAAGTAGGTCGCCGCTGCTGCGACCACCTTTTCACGCAAATGTGCGCCGCCCCCGCCTTTTATAAGACTGAGATCTGATGCGATCTCGTCCGCGCCATCAACCGCCAAGTCGAGGCGCAAACCCCGGCGGGGCTCCGTCAAAGGAATGCCGAGTTGCCGCGCGAGCGCCTCGCTCTCTTTCGAGGATGCGACTGCTTCCACGCTCAACTCGCCCCGACGCACGCGCTCGCCAACGCATTTGATGAAGTGCTGCGAAGTAGATCCGCTGCCTAAACCCAACTTCATGTTCGGCCGGACAAAGCGCGCAGCAGCTTCTGCGACAATTCGCTTCTCTATCTCCAACCGGTTTGTCGCGTCAGGAGTGCTCACGGAATCTTTTTATTTACCGTCGTGATAGATGATCCCCAGCGTGTATCGGACTCCCCGGCGCACCCGACTGACGCCGTGTCGCAAGTTCGTGCGGTAATACCCGCGAGTTCCCTTTACTGGGCGATAGCGAGTTGTAAAGATCACAATCTGCCCACGCTTCGCGGGGATTACCTCTGCTTTGGACTGCGCTCGAGGCTGCTGCTCCACCAGCACAAATTCTCCACCGTCATAGTCCTCTCCTGCCTGGCTGAGAAAGCATGTCATTTGCAAGGGAAACGCAGTTTCTCCATAGACGTCCTGGTGCATGCAATTGAAATCGCCGGATTCATAATGAAGGAGCAATGGCGTTGGTCGAGTTTGTCCGTGCTTCTTGCATGTCGACAAAAAGGTCGACAGCTTGCCGGGGAACACAACGGGAATGCCCAGCACTTTGTGCCACTCGGTAGCAATTGGCGCCAAGTGAGGATAGGTGCACTCACGAAGCTCCTGCACAAGCAGCGGAAGTGGGTACTTGAAGTACTTGTAGTCCCCTCGACCGAAACGATACCGCGCCATGATGATGTGGCTGCGGAAATGATCGTCGCAAGGATAAAGTCTGATCAGCTCGGCACATTCCTGAGCAGTGAGAACTGGCTCGATCAATGCGTATCCGAGCTCCCACAGCGAATCGTGAATTGCGCGCCAGTCAAGCCTCTCGATCCGTTGAGAGATGGTAGGCGTAGAGTTCTCGTTTGAAGCCATTGTCTCAGTGTAGAAACACGCTGCGCGCTCAGCCATCTGATTCTTGCTCTCAAATGTTTTGTCGCTTGTTAGTTCCCGGCCTTGGCTGATGGGGCAAGCGCTTGTTCCAACGTCACCGCGGCTCGATCAATGCCAGCAGCGACATTAGCCAGCACCTCAGCAACCATGGGGACCTGTGTCTCTGCTTCGCTCCACTTCTTTTGATCCATGTATTCTCGAACCGCAGCCATCGGTTTTGCGCCGTAGCCCGTGTAAGCACCGGGAGCATAAACCTGATGCTTAAACCAGGGCCGCTCGGGAAGCCCACGTTCATTCAGAAACAGGCGTTGCATCTGCGCCAGTTCAGCATTGAGTTGAACCAAACTCGTTTGCGGTATGGTCAATGAGCCGTCAGCCTGGGCTTTGTCCAGGGCAATGGCGTATCGGTCAGCGCTCTTCTTGAGCAGATCGAGACTGTTCTTAAGAGGGGCGAAATTCATATATGGGGGAACGACCTCAACCGGTGGAGGGACACTGGTCTTTGTGGGATCGGCGGTCGCGTCAAAAACACCTTCCCGCAACTCCAGATTTTTTTCCTTGATTTCGTCTTGCTTATCTTTAAGCAGCTTTTCCAGATCGCTCACATACTTGGTTAGCGTATCGGCCGTAGCAAGGTATTCGAAGGGAAGCAGGTCGGCATCAGCCAGACGCATCATAGCCACGCCGCCAACTTCCGCGAGCGCCTGTTCGTATTCAAACTTGGGATCGACGAATTGTGTGTACCAGTGAAAATCATCGTAGATCGAGTGATATTGGTCGCCTTCATCTTCACCGCCGAACCCGATATTAAGAGCTGAAATTCCCGCGTGGTCCAGAAAAGCGGTGTAGTCCGATCCGTCTCCAAGAGCATTGATCCTCAGGTCGTTTCTTTTTCGGACCTCGTCGCGCTGTTCTGGGTTCGTTGCGCGAGCAATGCGGTACAAATGAGCCCGGGTCCACACCGACATGTTCTTTTCGGGGTCTTTGTTGTCACGGGCAACGTCGTTGATGAAGCGCTCCAGATCGTGCGACCCGGAGGCATGCAGGAATCCGCGTTCGTTGGAATCAGAGTTGATGTAAGCAACCGCATGTTTCTGTAACCCTCCGAGATGCGTTTCTACCCATTCTGTCGACCCCAACAGCCCCGGTTCTTCACCATCCCATGCGCAGTAGACGATGGTGCGTTTTGGATTCCAGCCCTGTTTGTGCAATTGGCCAAGCATCCGGGCTTCCTCCAGGACAGCGACCATGCCGGAAATCGGGTCATCTGCCCCATTCACCCACGCGTCGTGATGATTCCCCCGAAGTACCCACTCGTCGGGGAACTCCGAGCCGCGCATGGTTGCAATCACGTCGTATAGCGGCTTCTCATCCCAATTCGACATGACACGGAGGTGAACCTTCGCAGGACCTGCCCCCATGCGGTAGGTGATGGCCAAAGATCCGCGCCAGGCCTCCGGTGCAACGGGGCCCCGCAAGGCACTGAGCAGTGGTAGCGCATCGCTATAAGAGATGGGAAGCACTGGTATTTTAGTGATTGTTTTGGCGTCACGGATTGCAAGGCGTTTTGCTTCGGGAGTTGCTCCGACTCCCGGCGTCAGCGGGTCACCGGGATAGTCCGTGTCCATCACGCTCCCACGCTGGACTCCCTCTTGCGGACGCCACCCGCCCTTTGGATACTCTTCTCCATTGAAATAGCCGTCGCCTCTAGGATCGCTGTAGATAATGCAGCCGACAGCGCCGTGTTCGGCGGCAACTTTCGGCTTGATGCCGCGCCAACCTTCACCATAGCGCGCAATCACGATCGCACCCTTTACCGAGACGCCCATCCGGTCGAGCTGTTCATAGTCTTCGCGATTCCCATAGTTCACGTACACCAGCGGGGCGGTCACATCTCCATCGATGGAATAAGCATTGTAGGTAGGGAGTTGCTCTGAAATCTGATTCGTGGTGGGATCTTGGGGAATAATGGGCTCCTGCAACTTGGCCCGGAAACGGCTCGGAGCGACTAATTCCACCACCCTTTCCTTCGGCGTGGGAAACAAAACTTGGAACGTCTCGATCTTCGCGTCGAAACCCCATTCCTTGAATCGTGCCAAAATCCATTCCGCATTATCTTTGTCGTAAGCCGAGCCAACATGATGAGGACGAGCCGTCAGCCGCTGCATGCTGTCCCGCAGAATGTCACGGGAGATGCCAGCCTTGAATTTGCTTTCCCAATCGCGCTCAATGCGAGAGTGCTCTTGGGAAAAGCCGCGGAGCCCGGACGCGCCAGCCGGTTTCTCTGCAGGAACCTGTGGAAAGGCAAGCTGCGCACACATTAGAACAATAAGCCCGGAACAACCTAAGCGATTTAAACTCAAGAATGCGCCTCCCCTTGACCGGCCTTCAATTGCAAAGCAGCAAATTATAAATGCCGCGTCGAAATACCCCTCGAATCGAGGATGTTTTCCGGACTGGTTGCCGGGTACGGCGAGAGCTGTATTTCAGCGCCTCTGGCGTCAGATCTTGAATCACGTGAGATGATGCGAGCTGCAATTAATGCTTGCGTGGTGAAGCGTGCACCGGGTGAAACATCATCACGATGAAAGTGTGATGGGAGAACCACATCTTGAAAAAAATAAAAATTTTGTTCCTGATCGTGCTTGGCGTAGCAACGCAAGCGCTACAGGCTCAAGAGATGAGCTACGAGCTCGATCCAGCGAAGACCAAAATAGAATTCAGCGTGCCGGCCACCATGCACACGGTGCACGGAACCTTTCAACTCAAGAGCGGCTCTATTCAGTTTGACGCCGCTACAGGCAAGGCTGACGGTTTGGTCGTAGTGGACGTGAAAAGCGGACAGACCGGGAACGATGGTCGCGACAGGAAAATGCATCGGGAGGTGCTCCAGAGCGAGCGCTACCCAGAGGCGACGTTCCGGCCTACGCGCCTAAATCAAGGCGCAGACCTGAAGCAGAATCCAACAGTACAGGTCTCGGGCATTCTTAATATCCACGGCAGCGACCATGAAGTGACACTGGCAGTGCCTGTTCAACAGACAGGGGACGAGCTGACCACCACGATCCGCTTCGTGATTCCGTACACCGAGTGGGGGCTAAAGAACCCCAGTACATTCATCTTGCATGTCAGCAACCAGGCGCAGATGGAGATCACAACTTCCGGACGCCTCGTGCACGGTAAAAAGAACGACGCGACCCCTCATTAAGCCACGCTGCCGAGAATAGAGCCTTTCTGAAAGCAGCTATAGCCCGTGATCGATGTTGCTGCGAACAAGCAGCTTCGTCGTAACGAAGCCGAAACTCCTCTCTGAAGCTTCCCCGAAGCTGTGACTCAGCTGGAGTTGAAGGTGGCGACTGGCTTCGGTAGGTTGCAGGGCGGTCATGACCCAGACGCGAGCAAATTCGTGCGCGGCATTCGCGGCAACCTCAGGGGGCGTCCAACTGCCCGGCGTACTTAGCAACTCCAAATCCGTCAATCGCGGCAGCAGAGTCAAGTCTGGTCCTGCTTTGGCGAAGCGATCCTCATAATCTCGAAAGGGAATTTCTTCGGCGCTGTAGGGGAAAAGGACAGCGTCTCCTGACTGTGCTTCCGACAAAATGTACCGGGTAGCATCCCTCCAATCATCGCTGTGCGCCAAGTCCTTCCTTTGTTCAAAATAGGAGCTGACTCCGACCAATGAGAATGCGACCACCGCCATCAACGCTGTGGCAAACACTACTCTCGATCGAACGTGCACAAGACCATCAGCCACCAGCATTAGAAATGGCGGTAAACAAACGATGAGGTACCGCGACTGCAAAACAGGCCAGTGCAAGGAGGCGATCGCGACAGTGATTACCGGCACCAGCAGCCATATCCATACAAACATGTAGGTCGGTGTGTCACGAACTGGCCTTCGGAAGTGGAAATAGAGCGACCCGAAAATCGGCGCAAGCTCGACGATCATGAGGTAATTGCCGCCATTCCCGGTGAAATCCTGCAACAGGCGGTACAAACCTGATGCGGAATTCTGATTTATCCACGAAAGTTGCGATCTCGTCGAGAAGAGCAGGAGGCTGGCCGCAAGGGGCAAAGCTAGGAGCACAATCGCTCCCGCCGCCCTCATCATCCGGTTCCTTATGGGGCGGCTAGTCGGAGAAATGATGACAAAGATCCATTGTCCTATGAGTACCCACGCTCCGAATACGTGAGCATAAATAACCAGAACATTTGTCAAGACATATGCCAGCCAAATCTTCCGGTCAGTAGTTAAGAGCTGCACGAACAGATAACAGGAAAGAAGTCCCAGGAAAACCAGCAGACTATATCCACGCGCTTCCTGTGAATATTGGATATGGAATTGATGAACGCCTAACAGGAGTGCGGCAACGCGGGCCGTCTTATGGCCAAAAATGTAAGTAGCCAATTGGTACATGAGGGGGATGCTTGCAACTCCAAATAGCACCGATAGAAGCCGCACCGACGTTTCGCTGTTCCCGAGATGAATCCAGCCACGCAGCACGAGGTAGTACAAGGTCATGTTCGCCTGGCGGTGAACCAGGGCATTCAGAAATGTATGCCAATCACTGCGCGCGAGCATGCTGCTGGCTGCCTCGTCGAGCCAGAAGCTTTTGTTGCCCAGTTTGTATGTTCGTAGCAGGGTTGCAATAAGGAGAACAACTCCGAACCAGATCCCAAAAACAGGCGAGCGAGTCGCTGCATCACCGGAGCGCGACCCGCTGTTATGTTCGCTAGTGTTCACAGCTGTGGATGTATGATTCGACGGCATTAAGTAGAACAGAGTAGCCTGTCCGTGAGTAGCTGACTCTAGTTGTACGTCCGCAGCTCAACCGAGCGTTCTTCGCCCTGACAGGCAACATCCAAGCGCAGAATACGAATCCGAAACAGCCATGGCTCAGGGAAACGTCAGGCATATGGGCGACTCTATGACAGACTCCATGCTTTCGACCACGCAGCAGGTCGAGTCGATCTGGAAGTTGGGCGGGTTAACGCCTAAGCAGTTGCTTAAGCGAATTTATGTTGAGATTGACAATGATGATCTACTCGGGCGTTCGTCCGAACTCGCTTACAACTTCCTGCTAGCCGTTTTTCCGATGTTGTTGTTTTTGGTTTCTCTGTTTGGTGTATTTGCTGCGCAGAGAAGCGAACTTCAAGGTCGATTGTTCTACTATCTCGGCCAAGTGCTTCCACCGGCTGCTTACGACCTGATATCGAAGACACTCCAGGAAGTGATCAAAAACAGCGGTGGTGGCAAGCTTACTCTCGGCCTGATCCTGGCTTTGTGGGCTGGCGCCGGTGGGATGAGTTCCCTGATGTCGGGCCTCAATGCAGCCTACAACGTTCGCGATGGACGTCCGTGGTGGAAGAAGCGGCTGATTGCCATCGCTCTGACCCTGGGAATATCGATTCTCGTCATCGCTGCACTCTTCATTGTCGTGGCCGGAGGCAGCGTAGCGGAGTTTGTGGGAGCGAAGCTGAGTCTCGCCGGTATTACGGTCATTGCGTGGAAAATCGTGCAATGGCCGGTAGCACTTGCCTTTATCATCCTGGCATTTGCCCTCATCTACTACTTCGGTCCTGACTTGAAGGAACAACACTGGTACTGGATCACACCGGGCTCCCTTATAGGAGTTTTGTTGTGGCTCGCAACATCCTTCGGCTTTCGCGTCTACTTACACTTCTTCAATAGCTATAGCAAAACTTACGGCTCGCTCGGTGCGGTAATTATCCTGCTGCTCTGGTTTTACGTGACCGGCCTCTCTTTCCTCATCGGAGGAGAGATCAATTCAGAAATCGAACATGCTGCGGCGGAGCGTGGCCATCCCGAAGCTAAACATGAAGGCCAGAAGGCAGCATAAGACTACCCGGAGCAGTTTAGGTCTGCGGCAAGGGTGGGCAGCCGGGGAAGTCTCGGAGATAGCTGTTGCCGACATAACCCAGGTCTTTGATCCCTATCTCGCTGGTGAAGTAGCCGTCCGCCGTCAGATTTCGTAAGAACGAGAAGAACCCAATGCCCTGATTGAGGCTCGGATCCGCTCTGCCGTTCTTGCGGTATGCGATCAGATCGAGGATTTGTTTCTTCTGTTCCACATCGCACTCGAGATAAGTGTTGCCGTAGCGACCGGTGCAAGTTGCGTCCAGCCACATCATTCCCCCGCCAAGTCTCAATTGGTAATCGGCATTCTCACTCGTGAGAAGGTCAATGAACTCGGGTGCACCCGCCTCGATCGCGCCTCCAACTTTTCCATCTGCCGGAATAATGGCCTCACACAGCGCCTCCAACGTTTTGTACTGATGCTGCGAAAAGAACTTTGGCTTGTAAGCCCGGTCAGGCGCGGCTGCTTTCTCCGCTTGTACCATGCGATGAGCCATGTCGGCGGCTTGCGCAGGGATGACGCGCAATACCGATCCAGCCGTCACCCCCATCGTAAGTGCCTTCAGAACGTCTCGACGGGACACGGAGATCGAATCCAAATTTCCTCCTCAGCAGCTCAGAGTTGGTTCTTTTTCGCCTGATCGATGAGGTGCTCCGACGCGCGCCACGAAAGCGCCATAATCGTTAGAGTCGGATTCTTGTCAGGATTCGTGACGAACGCTGCAGCATCGGTCACAAATACATTCTTCACATCGTGTGCCTGGCAATATTTGTTCAGCGCCGATGTTTTCGGGTTCGCGCCCATCCGCGCCGTTCCCAGTTCGTGGATGATCACACCGCCAGCTTCTATTCCGTAAGGGTAGGGACCGTCCGGAACCGCCTTTGTAACATAGGTTCCGCCAGCGGCTTCAACCATGGCGCGGAAAGTTTCCTGCATATCCTTCGCCATCCTGATCTCATTGTCTCCCCATTGCCAGTGGAAGCGCAGGACCGGAATACCCCATTGGTCAACCGTGTCAGGGTCGATTTCACAATAGCTGCGTTCGTTGGGGATCATCTCGCCCCGGCCATTGAAACCGATAAAAGCGCCGTAAGTGGAACGGATCTTCTGCTTCAGGGGAAGACCGTAACCTTCCTCTGCTTCGCAGAGATCATCCCAATCACCGACATTCGGCATATTGCGACCGCCACCAAACTCGACGTGGTACCCACGTAAGAAGTCATTCTTGCGATTGAACTTCCACCAGGGAATGTACATGTGCATGCCGCCCACGCCGTCGTGGTTGTGAGGCGGCATTCTTTCGAACTGCGGAAAGTAGCCTCCGCCATAACTGCCAACCGAATCGGTCAGGTAACGGCCTACCACGCCGGAGGAGTTGGCGAGACCGTCTGGAAATTGTGAGGACTTCGAGTTCAACAGCATCCGCGCGGACTCGCAGGCACTAGCGGCCAGGACAAAAGCCTTCGCTTTAACCTGCCGCTCGGTACGGGTTGCTTTTTCGATGTAGGAAACGGCCTCCGCTTTGCCGTTCTTCCCGACCACAATCTCGCGGGCCATCGCTCCTGTAATTAATGTGAAACGGCCAGTCTCTTGAGCCACTGGCAACATCACTTGGCTGGAACTGAAGTTTGAGGCAGTCTTGCACCCGCGACCGCATTGCGCGCAATAGTGACAAGCGCGTCTTCCATTGAGAGGCGTGGTAAGGATCGCTAGCCGTGACGGTATACACAAAATATTGAGCTTGTCGCAAGTCTTCTTGACGAACACTTCCGTACAGCGCGGCTTGGGCGGAGGAAGAAACATGCCATCGGGCGCGCTGGGAATGTTCTCCTTAGTGCCAAATACGCCGATGTAGCTTTCGACCTTGTCGTAATACGGCGCAATTTCCTCGTACGTGAGAGGCCAATCGTCCCCCATGCCGTCAGTTGAGCGAGCGCGAAAATCCACCGGCGCAAACCGAAGGGCAATCCGGCCCCAGTGATTTGTGCGCCCGCCGACCACACGAGATCGGAACCAGCGAAACGTCGATCCTGGCGCAGAAACGTAGGGTTCGCCTTCGATGCTCCAAGCCCCATTGGGAGCCATGAATTCGTCGTTGAGTGCTCCCCGAAGCTGAGCCCCAACGCCCACACCTCGATGCGGCAACTCGTAAGGCCAGACATGTTCCTTGTAATCTTTGTCGGGATCGATAGGAGGCCCCGCCTCCAACATCACCACGTTCAGGCCGCCTTCGGTTAGAACCTTCGCGGCCGTCCCGCCTGCGGCACCGGATCCGATGATGCACACATCGTAGACTTTTGGGGAGCGAATCACCTGGAACATGTTTTCCTCGGAACCCGTCAGTAGCGGAGCTTGCGCAGATACTCGTAACTGGCCTTGATGCTCTCAAGCGGATCCTTGGGTTGATCATGCTCCACAAAATAGTGCTGGATACCCGCCTTCTCGGATTGCGCGAATATTTTCTTGAAATCGATAGAGCCACTGCCTACTTCGGTCATCTCGCCATTTTGTTTCATGTCCTTGACGTGTACTAGGCAGAAGCGTCCAGGAAAGCGATTGAAGTATGTTAGGGGATCTTGTTTGCCTTTGACCGTCCAGAACAGGTCCATTTCCATTTTCACCAGCTTAGGATCGGTATTGTTGAGGATGATGTCATACGGCATTTGGGCATTTTCGGCTTTGAACTCAAAATCATGATTGTGATACGCGAACTGGATCCCGGCTTTCTTGCACTCCTCCCCGGTTCGATTGAACGTATCGGTCACCCGCTTCCATCCATCGGGCGTGCGCATGCTCTCGTCGATGAAGGGACAAACCAAATCGGTCTGACCGATCGCGTGCGCCGTATCTAAGGCCTTAGACAGTTCGGCGGAGATTGCTTTGAACTCCACGTGTCCGGACACACCCGCCAGCCCGTTGCGGTCCAGCACGGCTCGCAGTTGCTGCGGCGGCACGTTGGGATATCCTGCGAATTCAACTTCGCGGTAGCCAATGGCAGCAACCTTGGCCAGCGTCGCCTCGAAGTCTTTTTTGAACAACTCGCGAACCGTGTAGAGTTGCACGCCAATCTTGTCCAATTTGCGATCGTCGGCTGCGGCCCACGACATGCGGCTGCTCATAATGCTTGCGGCGGTGATGGTTCCAAGAAAGCTGCGGCGGTCCATGCTATAGCTCCCCTCTCTTCAACAGTCCAACAGCATAGTCGCAGGCGCGCGCTGTGAGCGCCATGTAGGTTAACGAAGGATTCACGCAGGCCGACGAGGTCATGCAGGCCCCATCTGTCACGAACAAGTTCTTAACATCGTGCGCCTGATTGTGCGCGTTCAATACTGACGTTTTGGGGTCACGTCCCATGCGCGCAGTACCCATCTCGTGAATCGTCAATCCAGGGGCGTTGTCCTCGATGAATGTTTCAATATTTCGCGCGCCGGCCGCGTTCAGCATTTCGGCGGCAGTGAGTGACATATCTTTCAAAATCGCACGTTCGTTTTCACCGAATGCGCAGTGAACTTTCAGTGTCGGAACACCCCAGGCATCGGTTCTGCCGTGGTCAATCTCGATAAAGTTCGCAGAGTTAGGCAGGCACTCGCCGAATCCGTAGAAATCGAATTTCCACGGACCCGGAGACTTAAGCATGTTCTTGAACTCCACACCGAATCCCGGCGTCTCGATACCGCGCTGCCAGTCCTTGCGGGCGCCGCCCCCCTGAAACCCATATCCCCGCAAAAAATCGGCGTGTTTCTGCTTGACGTTTCGAAAGCGTGGCACGTAAATACCATTCGGCCGGCGACCTTCCTGTGTACGGTCTTCATGTCCTGGTATTTCGCCCTTGGCGCCGCCCCCCATGACGTGGTCCATGAGGTTCCGGCCCACCTGACCGCTCGAATTGGCAAGCCCACTGGGAAACTCGGCTGACTTGGAGTTCAGCAGAATCCGAGCCGATTCCATGGCGGATGCGCACAGAAACATAACTTTCCCGTGGAAGTCGAGAGTTTCTCGCGTTTGCCCATCAATAACGTGAACCCCGGTTACCTTCCGACTGTTCGGATCAAAAATGAGGCTGTGAACCACGCTGTGAGGACGAAGCGTCAGCTTCCCAGTTTTCTGGGCCGCGGGAAGCGTTGCATTCAGACTGCTGAAGTAGGATCGAGTACTACACCCGCGGTGACAAGGCCCACAGTAATGACACGGAGCGCGCCCATTGTGCCTTTCTGTGAGCACGGCAGCGCGGCCGATTGTCATCATCCGGTCACCGGCAAAATTCTTTGCGATAGCGTCCTTCACTACTTCTTCTGCACAGGTCATCTCCATCGCAGGAAGAAATTTGCCATCGGGTAGCTGGGGCAGTCCTTCGGCCTGACCAGTAACGCCGATGAACTCTTCCACGTAGTCGTACCACGGCGCAATATCGCGATAACGAATGGGCCAGTCAACTGCGATTCCGTCGCGCGCGTTGGCTTCAAAGTCGAGGTCGCTCCAGCGATAGGATTGCCGTCCCCAGATAATCGAGCGGCCCCCGACCTGCCGACCTCGGATCCAAAGGAACGGCTTGTTAGCATCGGTTGTGTACGGATTCTCTCTATCGTTGACGAAAAACTTGCTCGCCCACTCGTCACAGGCATAGCACTCGCGTTGAACGAATTGATCGGAGTGCAGTTTACGAATGTCGCCCATGCCGCGAAACTTCACTTCCCAGGGTGCTACATGTTCGACGTAGTCTTTCGCGGGATCCACCGGTCCTCCCGCTTCGAGCACCAGGGTTTCAAGGCCCTTCTCCGTAAGCTCTTTGGCAGCCCATCCACCCGTAATGCCGGAGCCGACCACGATTGCGTCGTATATGTGATCTGCCACTCTAGCTCCGATTCCCGCTGCTCGGCCCCGCCGTCGGCATGCAGCCCGCGTGCTCGCTAGGGATCACTTCATATCCAATGACTTGGGCTCCAGCTTCCGATGTGCAGTATCCCACCACTGTCAGTTGTTTCATCATGTAAAAGAAATGCTGTGGTTTCTGTTCCTCATTGTGATGG
>Ga0207657_10000253_pt1 | contig 56919 bp, 49 predicted proteins | sample KBSC33metaG_FD_184316 | JGI IMG/M metagenome (GOLD analysis project Ga0207657, IMG submission 184316) | Corn rhizosphere microbial communities from Kellogg Biological Station, Michigan, USA - KBS C3-3 metaG (SPAdes) (version 2) | ecosystem: Host-associated > Plants > Roots > Rhizosphere > Soil ... | reverse complement strand
TGGCGCGGCGGTCTACGTCTATTCGGCCAACGAACTGACGGTGCAAACCATCCCCGCCAACCGCACCACCGCGGCGCGCGTGATTCGCCAGGTCGAGGCGCAACGGATCAGCGATACGCGCAACTTGCTGCGGGCATCGAGCGACGGAACGCTGGTCGCGAGCGGCACGCCCCGGTTCATCGAGCAGGTGAATAGCCTGGTCCATGGCCCCGCTTTGGCCGCGAACGGATTCGGCGCGCCGCGCCTGCCTTACGAGACGAATGACCAACCGCTCGAATTCCGCGTTTTCTACCTGCGTTATGCGCGTGCCGACGACACGACGATGGAATCGGGCGGCCGTGAGATCCACGTGCCGGGCATTGCCACGATCGTGCAGAACCTGGTGCTCGACAAACGGCCCAACATGTCGGGCTACGGCTCCTTCCCGGTCCGCCAAAGCGCGGTCAGGCTCAAGGGGCAGGGCCTGGATTCGGTGCGCCCCAACGTCTCGCAGATGCCGATGCTCGGGCTGCCGATGGGTGGCGTTTACCCGACCGCGCCAGGTGCCGGTCCGCAGCTGGCGGTCGCCACCGACGACGGCGGTTCCGCCCCGCTCACGTCGGATATCGTGCGCGTGCAGGCCAACCCCTTCACCAATTCGGTGATCGTGCGCGACGTGCCGGAGCGGATGGCGGCCTATGATTCGCTGATCCGCGCGCTCGATGTCGAACCGCAGATGGTCGAGCTCGAGGCGACGATCATCGATCTCGACACCAACAAGCTGCGCGCGCTCGGGCTCAACTGGCGGTTGAACACCGGCGGGTTCGGGGCGCTGTTCGGCGACGGCACCGACAACGACCTGGGCCTGCTTCGCACGCCGGGATCGCGCCGCGACAATGTGGATAAGATCACGCCCAAGGCGCTGGGCGGCACCATCTCCGCCATCATCGGCAATCACCGCCAGTTCATCAGCCGGCTGAGCGCGCTGGAGGACAAGGGCATCGCGCGGATCGTCTCGCGGCCGCAGGTGATGACCATGTCGGATATCGAAGCCGTGTTCGATCGCACCCAGACCTTCTACGTCCGGGTCGCGGGCCGCGAGGAAGTCGACCTGTTCAATGTGACCGCCGGCATCGTGCTGCGCGTCAATCCGCACGTCTTCCGTGACCATGACCAGACGCGAATCCGCATGGTGATCAACGTCGAGGACGGGCAGCTCACGCCCAATGCGACGGTCGACAATATCCCGATCATCGAGCGGGCGTCGGTCTCGACCCAAGCGATGGTGCTCGACGGACAGAGCCTGCTGCTGGGCGGGATGACCGCCGATCAGGATCGCGACGACACCTCGAAGATTCCGCTGCTCGGCGACATCCCCCTGCTCGGCCACCTGTTCAAGACGCAGCAAAAGGTGCGTGCCCACACCGAACGTCTGTTCCTTCTCACGCCTCGCCTGGCGACGCTTTCCGGCAGTGCCGCGCCCGTAAGCGTGTCACAGACGACGCAGGCTGCTCAACCTTACCTGGCACAACCCGCGGGGAAGCTGCGATGATTGACGAGCAAGTCGAAACCACATCAGTCCTGCGTGTCCTGAACGGGCGACTGGCCGGCGTCGAAAAGGCGCTGCCCGCCGGCGGCTCGGTCTCGATCGGCTACCAATTCTGGCAGAATATCGTCATTCGCGAGCCAACCACGCGTGATATCGCGCTCGACCTCCTGATCGATGAGACCGGCGCGCGGCTTACCGTCTTGAGCGGTGAGGCCAACCTCCTCGGATCGACGATCAGGGCCGGCGAGACCGCCTTGCTGCCCGCATACGTTCCCTTCTCGATCGGGGGTATCGCACTCGCCTGGGGTGAAGCGAGCAGCGCGCGCTGGGGCGAAGCCAGCGGCCTGGCCGCGGTCGTGCCGATACCGCCGGCACCGCCGCCGACCATCCAGGACAAAGCCGTGACCATGCTGTCGAAGGCGGGCGACCGCGCGAGCGAGATGCTGGCGGGCTGGCGCCTGCCCGCCATCGTCGGCGCAGGCGTGCTGCTGATCAGCGCGGCCGCGGCCGGGCCGGTGATCGATGCGATCGGCCTCGGCCCCGACCATGCGGTGAAGGTGGAGCACGCGCTCGACAAAGCCGGACTGCCGGCGCTGCGCGCGGCCAACAGCAGCACGACGGGGTCGGTGATCGTGTCGGGCGTCGTCGGTTCCGAGCAGGACCGGATCAAGGCCGAGCAGGTGCTGCGCGCCACCTATGTGCCAACGCAGCTCAACGTACAGACCAGCCAGGATCTGGCGCGGGCCTCCGCCGATGTGGCGCGCATCCGCGGGCTGCAGGCGAGCGCGCGGCCGATCGGTCTCGCCAGCATCGAACTCCATACCAGCCCGCTCTCGCCCGAGGCGCGCGACCAACTGGTCAGCGCGGTCAAATCCGACGTGCGCGAGGTGCAGAATGTCGTGGTCCAGGACGATCTGCCGCCGCAGGACGATGCGCCGGTCAAGACCGTGAACGACGCCACCAAGAAGGTTTCGACGGTCGTGGCGGGCGATCCCGCTTACATCCAGACCGCCGATGGCGCCCGCTATTTTCCGGGTGCGATGATGCCCAGCGGCCATCGGCTGGTGGGCATAGAGGGGCAAACCGTGCTCCTCGAGAAGGACGGGCGGGAGATCCGGCTGACCTTCTGACCCCAACCCTGAGCATATTAGCAAGGAGCAAGGACATGACATCTTCCACAGTTTCGAGCGGACTTGGCATGATGGCGGCGACGCCGCTGGCAGGCGCCGGCTCGTCCAAGAAGGGAACCTCGGACACCTGGTTCGAAGCGCTGGCCGACGCCTGGGGCCAGACGCTCGATGGCGAGGCCGGCAAGATCCAGCAGATGTCCGACGTCATCGGCAACGGCACCGACAATCCGTCGCAGATCACCCAATTGACCGCGGAATCGCTGCGCATGAGCTTCATGTCGCAGAGCAGCCAGAGCTCGATCGACAGCGTCGGCAAGGCGCTGGAGACGATGGCCCGCAAGTCATAAGGGAGATCTCCCCATGTCGATCGATCCGATCGCGGGCGCGGGCTACTCGTTCACGAGTCAGCTCGCGCCTCAGACCATCCAGGCGGGGCCGTCCGCGTCCATCTCCGACGTGACGAGCTTTCAGGGCTCGTTATCGTCGGCGGCGGCCAGCAATCCGACCGCGCCCGACGCACTCGCGCCGGCGATGAAGGCGATGTTCAGCCAACTCGAGAAGGTCAATGGCGAGGCACGCAGCGTATCCGATTATGCCAGGACCGCGCAGGCGAACGGCGTGCAGATGACGCCGGGCGAGATCGTGCAGCTGACGATGCGCTGCGAGGAATTCATGTTCCATTGCCAGCTCACCTCGAACATCGCCAACCGCACGTCCGACGGAATCCAGCAGCTGTTCCGCCAGCAGAGCTGAGCGTGCCGACCGCGCCAGGAGAGAGATGAGATGAACGCTTTGGGCAGACGCCTCGTCCCGATGCTGATCGGGCTGTCGTTGCTGCTGACCGGTTGCAGCCGCACCGATCTCTACAGCAAGCTGACCGAAGGCCAGGCGAACGACATGATCGCCGTGCTGCAATCGGCCAACATTTCCGCGACCAAGCAGGACAATGGCGAAGCGGGCTGGAGCCTGTCCACCAACCAAGGCGATTTCGCCCGCGCGATCGCCGTGCTCCACGCACAAGGCTATCCGCGCGAGGATTTCGCGACGCTCGGCACGGTGTTCAAGAAGGAAGGCTTCGTCTCGTCGCCGATCGAGGAGCGCGCGCGGCTGAACTACGGGATGAGCCAGGAACTGGCGCACACCATCTCCGACATCGACGGCGTGGTGCAGGCGCGGGTCCACCTGGCGCTGCCGCAGAAGGATCCGATGTCGGACCAGAAGCAGCCGGCCTCGGCTTCGGTGTTCATAAAATATCGGCCGGGCACGAACATTGACGGGCAGATCGGCAAGATCAAGGCGCTGGTTGTCAATTCGGTCGAGGGGCTGGGATACGACAACGTCTCGGTCGAGACCTTCCCCGCCGAGCCGCCGCCCGGCATTGCCGCCAACGGATCGGACCGCGTGATCGCGGCCAATCTGACCTACGTGGCCATCCCCCTCATCCTGATCCTGGCGCTGGTGCTGGGCTATCCCGGCCTGCGCCGTTGGCAACAAAGGCGGCGCGCGCTGGCGCGGCATGGAGAAGGCGGCGCATGATCGCGCCCAAGCCGCGGCACATGCTGGCGGCGATCGGTCGCGACCTGATCGCATCCGACGGCGGACCGGCCGAGCGACGCGCCAACGCGCTCTTGCGTAGCCTGTCGGGAACGGCCCGGCCGCCGATCGCGCTCAACCATCTGTACGACGTTCCGGACTGGCTACGGCTGCCGCGCGCGGCGCTTCAGGCGCTGGCTCAGCGCGCGGCCTTGCTGTCGATGGCGCCCGCGCTCGCCGCCACGATCGACGGCGCCTTGCTCGGCGCGCATGCCCGGGTGGCGGGCGAGGATGCGGTCGACTGGGCGATGGCACGGGCGACCAGGGTGCCGGGCGGCGGCTTGCCCCCGGTCGAGGCTTCGCGGCTCACCGGACGGGGTTCCGCGCTGATGCGCATGGGCCTGCCCGCGCCGCTTCGCGATCTGGTTGGGCCGGAGACCGAGACGATCGATTGCCCGGCGGATCTTGTGAAATTCTGTCTTGCCGAGACGGTTGCGGGAGCGCGCGCCGCATGACCTATATCGTGCTCCACGCCGATGCGCTGGCGACGGCCGTCGCCGACGACCCGATCGTGCCCGCCGCGGAGATGCCCGCGCTCGATGGCGCGATCGGGCTGCTGGCCGAAGCCGGTCAGATCCGGGCTGATTCCGCGCGGCAGGTTCAGGAAGCGCGTGAGCGCGGCCATGCCGAGGGGGTCGCGGCGGGGCGCGAGGAAGGGTTGGCCGCCGGCGCCGCTGAGATCCGTGCCGAGCTTTTCCGCCTTGCCATCCGCGCCGGCGAGGAACGGCGGCGGCATCAAGGCGAGATCAGCACGTTGGCGCTCGAGGTCGTGCGGCGCATCGTCGGCGAGATTGGCGACGCGGCGACGGTGCAGGGGCTTGCCGAGCGCGCGATCGCGGCGTTGGCGCCTGACACGGTGGCTACCATCCGCGTCCCCGCGGCTCAGGTCGAGGCGGTGAAGGCGCGGCTCGAGGCGCGCGACTTCGTGACGGTCGAAGCCGATCCGACGCTCGGCGGAACCGACTGCGTGGTCGAGACCGCGCTTGGCCGCACCTATGCCGGGCTGGAGACTCAGCTCGCGCAGATCGAAGCCGCGTGGAAGGAGGGTGCCCGGTGACCGACATCGCCTCCGCGCCACCTGACCTCGGCACACTGCTTGAGAGCCTGCGCCGGACGAGCACGGTCGAGCGGCGGGGAAAGCTGGTCGAGGCGATCGGAACGATCTTGCGCGTGACCGGCATCGACGCGCAGATCGGCCAACTTTGCGAGGTGATAGCACCCAATAGCGGCCATATCGTCCCGGCCGAAGTGATCGGTCTGGCGGGTGAAGCGGCAATCCTGACGCCGCTCGGCGACGTGCGCGGGCTCTCGGTCGGCGCCGAGGTGCTGGTGCGGGCGGGCGAGGAGGGCGTGCCGTTCGGCGATGCCTTGCTCGGCCGGGTGATCGACGGACGCGGTATTCCGATCGATGGCGGCGAGGCGCTGCCCGGGACCCTGCCGCGCCGCCCGCTCTACGCGGCCGCGCCGCAGCCGATGCGGCGCACGCTGATCAGCAAACCGCTCGCCACCGGCGTGCGCGCCATCGATACCTTGCTCACGATCGGCCAGGGCCAGCGCGTGGGCGTGCTGGCGGCGGCCGGCGGCGGCAAATCGACCCTGCTCGGCATGCTGGCACGCTTCGCGGCCGCCGATGTGATCGTGATCGCCCTGATCGGCGAACGTGGCCGGGAAGTGCGCGAATTCATCGAGGACAGCCTGGGTCCCGACGGGCTCGCGCGATCGGTCATCGTCTGCGCGACCTCCGACCGGCCCGCGATGGAGCGCGTGCGCGCGGCTCATCACGCGACCGCGATTGCCGAGGGCTTTCGCGCGCAAGGCCGCAACGTGCTGCTGCTGATGGATTCGGCTACCCGCTTTGCCCGTGCGCTGCGCGAGATCGGGCTGTCCGCCGGCGAGCCGCCGGTTCGCCGCGGCTTCCCGCCTTCGGTCTTCGCCGAGCTGCCCCGCTTGTTCGAGCGCGCCGGCACCGACGCACAGGGCGCGATCACCGGCGTCTACACGGTGCTGATGGAGGACGAGGACAATAGCGATCCGGTGGCGGAGGAGGTCCGCTCGATCCTCGACGGCCATATCGTGCTGACGCGCAAATTGGGCGCGGCGGGTCATTATCCCGCGATCGACATATTGAGCAGCCTGAGCCGCCTGTTCCCACGCCTTGCCACGCCCGATCATCGGGCCGCGGCGATGCGGGTGCGCGCCCTGATGGCCAAATATGCCGAGATCGAATTCCTCGTCCAGGTCGGCGAATATAGACCGGGCGCGGACCCGATGGCCGACAAGGCGATCGCCGCGCGCGCCGAGATCGAGGCGCTGCTGCGCCAGGACGCCGATCGCAACGAGCCTTTCGCACAATCGCTGATGCTGCTGCAGGGAGCCGGCACATGATCGCGCAACGCCATCGCCAGGCGCAGTTGCTCGCGCGGCTGCGCGAAGTGCGGCTGGAAAGCGCCAACCGCGCTTTGATCGAAGCGCGCCGCGCCGCCGAGGCGGCCGAGATCGAACGCCGCGTCGCTGAGGAGAAGGCGTTGGCGGCCGATGCGCTACTGGACGGGCACCGCAACGGCCTCGCCCAGGCGCCGGTCGATCCACCCGCTCAAATCGCCCTGATCCAACGCTCGCTCTTCCTCCAGGCCGTGGCGCGCAGCGCCGCCAGCGATGCGGCCGAGGCGCAGCGCCAATGCGAGGAAGCCGAACATGCACGACGCCGGGCAATGGTCCTTGCCCGCGCGCGGCGCGACGTGGTGCTGGATCAGGCGCGCGGCCTGGGTCTGCGCCGCGCCGCGGCGCACGAGGAACAAGCCGAAATCGAGATGGAAGACAGGAGAAGGGCATGACCGGTATCGGATCGACCGCCAGCATGCGGCCCAGCAACATTGTAAGCCACGCAACCCGCGCCGATCCGCGCCCGCAGCCGTCGTCGGACGATGTGCATGCCATGCGGGGTGCCTTCGCCAAGGCCGATGGGCGCCTGCCGCTGGCGCAGGAGCGGGGCCGCAAGGCTGACGCGAAGCTGGCCAATGGGAAGCTCAAGACCGACCAGCGCGCGGGCGACGAGGCCGAGCGTGCGGAAGGCGCGAGGGGCCGCGCTCATGATCATGGGCGGCTCGATACCGACCAGGATGCAGATCAGGATAATCAGCAGGGGCTGTTCGCGACCGCACAGCAAGCGGTGATCCCGATCGCGGCTCCCGACATGCCGGGGCCGCACGTCGATCCGTCCGCTTTCGCGCAATTGATGACGCAACTCTGGCTGCGCGAGAAGGGCAAGGGCGCCAGAGAGGTCCGGGTCAGCTTCGGGGAGGATGCCTGGCCTGCTACCGGCGCGCGGCTGGTCCGCAATGCGGGCGGCGCGCTCGACATCCAGCTGCATGTGGCGGATGGCGGCGCGGCCTTCGGCGAGGACACGCTCGGTGGACTGCAGAACCAGCTCGCGAGCCATGGCCTGGCCGTCGGCGCGCTGCAACTGGAGACCGGCGCGCTCGCCTGACTATCGACGCGCGCTGCGGCGGCGGATCAACGCGAGCACCTGCTCGGAGACCGGCTTCGCACCGATCGCCCGCGCTGCGGGTGGCGGCCATTTGCCCGCGAGCGCCAGCGCGCGGACCTCGGCGACTTTAGGCGTGGGACGCGGCCAGCCGATCCGATCGAGCCGCTTCACCAATCGCGCATGTGCCGCGGCTTCCTCCGGCACGGCCGTGACCATCGGTTCGGCAAGCGAGCTGCCGAGATTGCCGCCGCTGCCGTCAAGTGCCCACGGGTCGGCGCCGCGGTCGAGCAAGAGTTCGGCGATGCGGAAATGCTCCATGTCCAGCGCGGTCTGGAGCGGCCGGTTGCCGGTATTTTCGGTGACGTTGGGATCCGCATGGAAATCGAGCAGCATCCGCACGCCGCCCAGGGAATTGAGCTCGATCGCGGTGGTCAGCGGTCCGGCGCGGTCCTCGATCGGCTGAGGCGCCGCGCCCGCCTTGAGCAGGCGATAGGCGAAATCGGGCCGGGTCGCGCGCAGCGCCAGTTCGAGCGGCACACCGCGATGCACGCCGTCGGGCGATGCTCCATGCGCGAGGAGCAACTCGATCGCCTGTTCGTCGCAGCTCGCAACCGCGAGCGAGAGCATGTCATGCCGCGGTCCAACCGGAAGATCCGCCAGCGCGCGGTCGCTGTCGAGCAGGCGTTTGGCGGTGCCGAGATCATGCCCCAGCAATGCCTGCGCCAGATCGCGCGCGCTGCGGCCGAGATGTGCATCGGCGGCGATTTCCTGGTGCGTGGGCAGGACCGTGTCGGGCGCGAAGCAGGCCGCATCGGCATCGGCCGCGATGCTGATCACCATGGCCGCGATCGGGACGAGAATGAGTCGTGACACATAAAACCTGTCGCCAGCCGCGGTCTGGCGGTCAATCGTCAGCGTAGCGCCGCGGTTCCCGCAAGCACCCAATCGATCTTGTGGCGGTCGACGGGATTGAGCCCATCGACGAAACTTTTGCCATGAGGCCGGACATCGGGAAGCGTGTGGCGCGTGCCGAAAGCGGGCGGGGCATCCGCGCCGATCGCACCGGCGATACCGCCCGGCAACCCGCCGAATATGCCCCCCAGGATCGCGCCTGCCGCCCGATCACCGCCATTCTGCACCATGGTCAGGACTTCTCCAGGCACATGGTAGGCCTGCACTGCCGCACTGCCGCGTCCGTTGGCGGATGCGATCGCGCGGGCCTCGCCGATCGTGTTTTGTGACAGGCCGGCAGCGTTGAACGTGTCCGCTTCGCGCCCGCTCGCGATCGAGGCGGCGGAAGCCAGCCCGCCACCAAGCGAATGGCCGGTGAAGGTCACGTCCGCTCCGCTGCGTGCGATCTCGCGGCCGATGCGCAGCGCCTTGGCATAGCTCGGCGCGTCCATGCCGACGCCCTGCTCGAAATTGTTCTTCCAATCCTCGCCCGACTCCGAACCGCGAAACGCGACGACATAGCGGGCACCATCGCCGCTGCCCTCGACATAAACCCGCGCGCGGAAGCTCGATACACCCGGGCGCTCGAGCATTGCCGGGGTCAGGTTGAGGTCCGCGAGTTCGCCGTCACTGGCGACATGGAAACCGGCCGGCGGATTGGGATCATCCTTGTAGACGTCGGCGCTGAGCAACGCGTCCAGCTTGGCGCGGGCAACGAGGTCGCTGTCGTTGGCGGGGTGCGGCGGTGTCTCGCCCGTGCCGACCAGTCTCTTCGCGCTGACCGGCGCGCTGCCCCGCCAATCCATGGCATAGGCCGCGGCACCACTGGACTGGCCGGGCGTCGTTTCCGAAGCTTTCGTTGCGGCAACCGCACCCATCGACACCGGCTGGACCATCGCGCCAGACTCCCTCGAACCTGAGGGCATGCTGACGTTTCGGCGGCATCGCCACCATAGTCGCTCCGACTAGAGCGATTTCGAGCCGGGTGGAATCACCCGGCGACTCGGAAATCGCGAAAAACAATAAGCTAGAGCGAACGCTCCGATGCAATCGGAGCGTTCGCTCTAGCGTCAGCGCGGCAGCGCGTTGGCCACGGCCTGATAATTGCTGGGATGAATGCGGTCGCGCGTCGGAAACGGCGCCAGGTCGACCAGATCGTCGCCAAACCGAAACGCGATCTGCGTCACGGAGTAAGCGACCCGCCTCTTATAGGGCAGCACCCAGATCACATGCGCTCCGCTCAGCGCCTTGCGTGCGGCAAAGAGATTCGCGTCGAGGGGTGCCCCCACCGCGTCATTGGTGCCGGCCGAGAGAATGACGATCGGATGGAAGCCGGCATGCGCGATCTGGCTGGGCAATTCGGCCGAGGTCGCGCCGATCCGCGCGCTGAGCACGCAAAAAAGGCCGCCGGCACGCAGGGCACCGAACAATCCCACCGCGATACTGTCGCCCATCAGCAGACAGTCGGCCACCTTCAGCGCGGCGTGCCGCGGTCCGATCCGGGTGGCAGGATCAGCCGGTCGTCGTGCGTGCGCGCGCGGCACGCATTGGCGAAGATCCGTGCCTGCGCCAGATCCCCGCCGAACGTCTCATATTCGGCGGGCGACAGCCTGTAATATTCCTCATAGTCGACCATCTGGTTGGAAACGGGTATCGACAGATAGGGATGGCCGCCTTCCCGATCGATGCCGAGCGAAAGCAGCCCCTCGCGGTCGACCAGACTATCCTGAAACCTGTCCACCATCTTATTTCACCGTCGTGATCGCATATTGGTCCGCGGTTGCGCGACCGCCGTCGAGGACCGCCTCATTGGCGCCCGAAGGAAGGAACCCGCCCGGCAGCCACTGATCGTTGGCGCCCGCTTCATTGCCGCTCGGCATCCGCACGTTGAGATCGTCCAAACTTTCGGGCGGGAAGTCAACGCGAACCAGCTTCTCGCCGTCGAGCTGCCCTTTAGGCAGGCCGAGCGCCTCCTCGAGCTTGCGCATGTCGCCGCCGGCCGCGTGCAGCACCTGATCCGCCTCGGCCCGGGTCATGACGAAGGTCGTGCCGTCGCGCTGGCCCAGACCATATTTGTCGACATTCTTTTGCAGCGAGAAACGCGATGCGCCGTCATCGAACGCCGCGCGATGCTCCGCGATCCGCTCCGCCGAAAGATAATCCGCGGGCGGGGGCCGATTGTCGCGGCCGAGGTCGATCACCTCCTGCAGCTTGCCTTCGGACGCGCCGGTCCGCCGGGCGATATCGGAGAGGCCCTTGAGCGGCTCGGGTGCGGTGTGGGCGATCGTCGTCGCGCCATCGCGGGCAATCGCCTCGGTCCCGTCGCGCGCCAGGGTTTCGGCACCGCCGCGAGCCAGCGCCTCCGCACCGCCGCGGGCGGCCGCCTCGGTGCCGCCCCGAACCGCCGCCGTCAGGGCGCCGCGTGCGGGACCGCCGCCGATGGGGACGACGTAGGTCGCGACCGTGCCGACATCCATGCCGACCGTCTCGAATCCTTTGCCGTCGCGGAAGGCCTGCTGATAGCGGTCGACCTGGCCCCCCACCCATTTGCCGCTCGCGTCGGCGATATGCGACACATCGCCGCCAAGCCGCGTCGGGTCCTTCGCAACGCTCCCGATATATGTGCCGGTCGCCTCCGCCGCGCCTTTCGCGCCGTCGAGAATCTTCTGACCATATTCGGCGCTCGCCTCGGGCGAGAGCTGCATCTCCATCGCCGTGGTGCCGAGCTCACCGGCGGTGCCGACCAGGCCTACAGCCTCGCGCGTCACGCCGCCGACCACCCCCAGGCTGAAGCGGGTCATGTCCTCCTGCGCGGTGATTGCGCCGCGAATGCCGTTCGAGATGATATTGTCCCCGCCCGGCACATGATCGCGCGCGAAATCGGCGGCTTCGTGCGTCCTCTGGCCCGCCCATTCGACGCCGACCTTGATGCCGTTGCGTGCCGCCTCCGTCCCCTCGCTGATCTTCTCGCGGACGACCGAAGCCGCTTGCCGCACGTCGATCGATTCGACCGCGTTCACGGCACCGCGGCCCAGATCGAGGCCATCACTGGCGAGCTGCTCGGTCTTGGCGACCGCCGCCGATCCGAAATCGCGCACGCTGGTCGCGGCGCCGGTGACGCCGTTTCGCACGGCATGGCCGATATCCGACAGGCTGGGGAGCGAGATTCCAAAACCCATGATCGTCACTCATCGTGATTCAAACCGTTGACCTTGTGGTGGATTGCCGACGCGCGATCGATAATCGATCCGACTAAAGCGGGCCTGGTTGGTCCGGCCGCGCGGATCGATTAGCAAAGCGATCCGCTGGGATGAGGTGACGGGATGCATGTCGAGGAGGCTTTGGCACAGCTGCACGAGGCGGCGGGTCTCGCCGCCGCGCGAGGCAGCCTCCTCTTCCATCTCGACCTCGCGACGGAGATGGCGCGCGTCGCTTATGCGGCGCGCAGCATGATGCCTAGCGGGTTGGCGACCCTGGTGGACGAACTGGGCTATCGGGTCTTCGCTTTCGATGTGCCGCCAAGCTCCAGGCTCCTGGGCGAAGCGCGCTTCGACACGGACGGCAATGTCGTCATCTTGCCGGCGACGCAGTCCGCTCCTCCGGATGCCTTGCGGCTGGCGGAAGCGCGCGAGACGATCGCCGCCATCCGCTTTGGCGACGGCCTCACCCACACGCCGCTGGTGATACCCTCGACCGATCCGACGCGACCTCTCGAAGCCTATGCGCTTGCGGTCAGCGAGGATGCCGAGACGATGCTGCTCGCGGGCCACTGGCATGTCATGCTGGATCATACCGGGCGTCGCGTCACCGGCCGAAAGCCGCTGTCGGCATCCACGGGACCGACCGCGTGCGACATTCGCGCCCTACATGGCGCCGCCTTGATCGACGCGGGCGCGGTGCCGAACGCGATACACACCTATCTCAGCATGAAGCATGGCGTGCCGCTTGGGGTCGAGACGCAGGCGTCGGGCCTGCGCTGGCACGTCGATGGCGAGCGCACGAAGATCGCGCCCAGGCCGGCGTGACGGTAACCGGCCTTTCTTCATCAGCCCCCGCGCCGCAGCTCAGAGCCGCACAGTTCGAAGGCGCAGCGCGTTGCCGATGACGCTGACGGAGGAAAGCGCCATTGCGGCGGCGGCGATCGCCGGGGAGAGCAATGTCCCCGTGACGGGATAAAGGACGCCTGCCGCAATCGGAACGCCCGCGACATTATAGGCGAAGGCAAAGACGAGATTCTGGCGGATGTTGCGCATCACGGCGCGCGACAATCGCCGCGCCCGCACCAGGCCGTTCAGGTCGCCCTTGAGCAAGGTCACGCCGGCGCTCTCGATCGCGACATCCGCGCCGGCGCCCATCGCGATGCCGACCTCGGCGGCGGCCAGCGCGGGGGCGTCGTTGACGCCGTCGCCTGCCATCGCGACCACGCGCCCTTCCGCGCGCAGCTTCTTCACCACGGCGGCTTTATCCTCGGGCAGCACTTCGGCCTCGACATGTTCGATGCCGATGCGCTTGGCGACGGCAAGCGCGGTGGTGCGATTGTCACCCGTCATCATGACAACCTCTATCCCCTCGTTGCGGAGCGATTTCAGCGCCGCGAGCGTGGAGGATTTGATCGGATCCGCGATGCCGATCAGCCCCGCGAGCCTATCGTCCACCGTGACGAATATGGCGGTGGCACCCTCTGCCCGCAGCCGCTCCGCATCGGCCGCCAGTGCGCCGGTATCGATGCCCTGCTCGGACATGAGCCGCGGAGCGCCCAAGAGCACGCGCCTGCCTTCGACGATGCCGGTGACGCCACGGCCGATGGGAGCGTCGAAATCCGTGACCTCGCTAAGACTCAGTTCGCGTTCGTTCGCGGCACGCACCACCGCCTCGCCCAGTGGATGCTGGCTCGCGCGCTCGACACTGGCGGCGAGGCGCAGCAGCTCGGCTTCCGGCATGGGTGCGACAGGGACTATCGCCGTGACCGCGGGGTGTCCCTCGGTCAGCGTTCCGGTCTTGTCGACGACCAACGTGTCTATCTTTTCGAACCGCTCGAGCGACTCGGCATTCTTGATGAGCACGCCCGCCTGGGCGCCGCGGCCGACACCGACCATGATCGACATCGGCGTGGCCAGGCCCAGCGCGCAAGGGCAGGCGATGATCAGCACCGAGACGGCGGCGACGAGCGCATAGGCGAGGCGCGGCTCCGGTCCGACCAGTGCCCAGCCAACCGCCGCGATCATCGCCACGGTGATGACGGCGGGGACGAACCAGCGAGAGACCTGATCGGCCATCCGCTGGATCGGTGCGCGGCTGCGTTGCGCGTCCGCGACCATCTGGACGATCCGCGCCAGCAGGGTCTCGGTCCCGACCTTTTCGGCGACCATGACGAACGACCCGGTCTGATTGAGCGACCCGGCTATGACCTTGGCGCCCGGTTCCTTGGTCACCGGCATGGATTCGCCCGTCACCAGGGACTCGTCGATCGCGACCCGGCCTTCGGTGAGTTCGCCGTCGACCGGCACCTTTTCTCCCGGGCGTACGCGCAGGCGGTCGCCAACGACGACCTGGTCGAGCGTGACGTCTTCGTCCGTGCCGTCGGGCCGCAACCGCCGCGCCGTCTTGGGGGCGAGGTCGAGCAGCGCCCTGATCGCTCCGGAGGTTCGTTCCCGCGCCCGCAGTTCCAACACCTGCCCGAGCAGCACCAATACCGTGATCACGGCAGCCGCCTCGAAATAGACGGGGACGCTGCCGTCGGGACCACGCAAGGCCGTCGGGAATATTCCGGGGAGCAGGACAACGACGACGCTGTAGAGCCAGGCTACCCCCACGCCCATTGCGATCAGCGTGAACATGTTGAGGCTTCGCGAAACGAGCGATGCCCATCCGCGCACGAAGAATGGCCAGCCCGCCCACAACACGACCGGCGTGGCCAGCGCGAACTGGATCCAGTTCGACGCAGCGGGGCTGAGCATCAGCCGATGGCCTACCAAATGCCCGGTCATCTCAAGGAGGAAGACTGGAACCGCGAGAGCGAGGGCGACCCAGAAACGCCGGGTCATGTCGACCAATTCAGCGTTGGGTCCTTGATCGAGCGTCGCGGTGAGGGGCTCGAGCGCCATGCCGCAGATCGGACAGAAGCCCGGCCCGACCTGCCGGATCTCCGGATGCATCGGGCACGTATAAATCGTACCTTCCGGCGCGTCCTCGGCCGCCTGTCGGGGAGCGAGATATCGCTCGGGGGCCGCGACGAACTTGGTGCGACAGCCCGCGCTGCAGAAATGATAGCTGCGGCCGGCATGGTCGGCATGATGCTGCGCCCTGGCCGGGTCGACAGTCATGCCGCACACCGGATCCTTCACCAGGCCCGCGCTCGGGAGTGCTGCCATATCCGGCGCGGACGCGGCGCGATGATGGTGGTCCGTGTGCTGCTCGCTCATGGAATGTCCTTTCGCCCCTCAGGTGGGGTCTGACATCATGTCAGGGTCAAGCCCCCGTCGCGGCTTTCTACGCTTCACGGACGGCCAGCCCTCACGATCGGCCTCTTGCGGGACGGTATTTCGGGTAGGGGCGGATGCGCGAACTTGCGACCAGGCGATTAAATCCGGTCATGAGGGTCATTCCTGTTTCGTGCGTATGCTATGCACAGGGCAGGAGGAGCTCATGACCGACGGTTTGGACACGGCGCTACGCGCGTTGGCAGCGCGGCCGGCGCATCCCGGTTTGCAGGCGATTGATGGAGAGGTCCTGGCGCGTATCGCATGCGTCGCGAACGATCGCCCCGCGAACAATGCTTTCGTTGCAGCAATTATCGCGGCACTGCTCGTTGGAGCTGCGGCGAGCATTCTGCCGGAATCGCCGGATAGGCGTGCCCAGACCGCGATCGATAGCGGCCTCAACCTGGCACCTTCGACCCTGCTGGTGGGCTCATGAGCTTGCGCCGGGCGATGCTTTTGGTCGTGGCTGTTTTCGTCGCGGCAGTCGCGGGCGTGGTGATCGGCCGATCCCTTCTGCGCGCACCGGTTCAGCCGTCGACCGAGCTGCACGAGCTTCTGCATCATGGATTGCACCTCGATGCGTCTCAACAGGTGCGGCTGGATATGCTGGAGGGTCGCTTCGCCACGATACGCAAGACGATCGAATTGCGCCTGCGCGCGGACAATGCCGGTCTCGCGGCGGCGATCGAAGCGGAGCATGGCGACGGTCCGCAGGTGCGTGCCGCCGTCGATCGCACGCACCGGGATATGGGTGATCTGCAAAAGGCGACGCTCGCGCACGTCTTCGCGATGCGCCAGGTGCTGCGGCCCGATCAGGCTGCGAAATTCGATCGCGCCGTCGTCAAGGCTCTCACCGCCGATCCACGGTGACGATAGATTTCTCCGCGCTTTCCGACGGTGAACTGGCATCGCTCAGCCTTGCCGGACGGCAATCGGCTTTCGCGGAACTGGTGAGGCGGCACCGCCAACCAATTTACCGGCTGGTAGTCGGCAATATCGGCGACCCGGATGAAGCGCTCGATCTTGTGCAGGAAACCTTCGTCGCAGCCTACCGCGCATTGCGGCGCTTCGATGAGGCGAGGTCGATGCGGACCTGGTTATCCGCCATCGCGATCAACAAATGCCGCGACTGGTCGCGCAGGCGCCGGGTCCGGCGATTTCTCGGCCTTTCGCCGACGGCCGAGTCCGACCTGCGGCACATTGCGGAAGACAAGCCCTTGCCCGACGTGCAGGCGGGTGATCGACAGGATCTGCGCCGCCTCGCGGCGGCTGTCGCCGAGCTTCCGCCGTCGCTGCGCGAGCCTCTGGTGCTGCACGCCATCGAAGGCGCGAGCCAGGCCGAAACCGCCTCGATCCTCGGGGTGAGCGAAAAAGCGGTTGAGACACGTGTGCGGCGGGCCCGGGCCAAACTGGCTGATCAGCTTCGCAATTGATCGCATTTTCTCCAATGGAATGTCGGATTTTGTCGATGCTCAAGAGGGGTTCCGGATGATCGCGCGTATGCACCTTCGAATGGGTATCAAGCGCCCTGGGGAGTAAGATGGAATATCGTCCCGATCGCCGCGCCGTGTTGCGTGATGCCGCCTTTTTAAGTGGGACAGCCGCCTTTGGCGCATGGCTGCCGGCCTGGGCGCAATCCGTCGCGGCGGGGTTGACGCAACCGCTTCCCACCCTGGCAGGCGGGGACATCAGCCTCAGGATCGCCCGCCAGACGATGATGATCGATGGCCGCCCCTCCAGGGCGATCGGGATCAACGGCACCGTGCCTGCGCCGCTCATCCGGCTGAAGGAGGGCCAGAGCGTCCGGATCCACGTGACCAATGAGCTGGAGGAAGACAGCTCGCTCCATTGGCATGGGCTGATCGTTCCGTCCGATCAGGACGGGGTGCCCGGCGTCTCCTACCCGGGCATCCAAGCGCGCTCGACCTTCGTCTATCAATTCCCCCTGAAGCAGTCGGGCACCTACTGGTATCACAGTCACTCCGGCACGCAGGAGCAAGCGGGGCTCTATGGGCCGATCGTGATCGATCCGGCCGGCCCCGATCCCGTCGCTTATGATCGCGAGCATGTGATCGTCCTGTCGGATCACAGCTTCATGTCGCCCGATGCCATCCTCGCCAAACTGAAGCAGGAGGCCGGCTATTTCGACCATCAGCAGCAGACGCTCGCAGGCCTGCTCGCCGGTCGCGACCAGAGGCTGAAGGATCGGCTCCAGTGGGGCCGCATGCGCATGGATCCGACCGACGTTTCGGACGTGACCGGCGCCACCTACACGTATCTGATCAACGGCCATGGCCCCCGCGACAATTGGACCGCGCTGTTCACGCCGGGCCAGCGGGTGCGGCTGCGCTTCGTCAACGCCTCGTCGATGACGACCTTCAACGTCCGCATTCCGGGCCTGCCCCTCACGATCGTCCAGGCCGACGGGCAGAATGTGCGCCCGGTCGAAACCGACGAATTCCAGATCGGCGTCGCCGAAACCTATGATGTCCTGGTCACCCCTCCCGACGATCGCGCCTACACGATGGTCGGCGAGGCGGTGGATCGCTCGGGACTGGCGCGCGCGACGCTGGCGCCGCGCGCGGGCATGGCCGCCGCGGTCCCGCCGCTGCGCAAACGGCCCGTCGCGACGATGAAGGACATGGGCATGGAGATGGGCGGCATGACCATGTCGTCGGCCCCGATGCGCGGGGTCGATCCGACGGCCGAGCAGAATGCGTCGCGCCTGCTCGCTTCCGCCGCTCCGGAGCCGATGTCGCCGACCAAGCCAAGCTCTGGGGGCATGGACATGAGCGGCATGTCGGGCTCGGGAATGGCGGGAATGGATCACGGGGCGACGCATAAGAACCAGGCCGGCGAGACCGGGATGGAGATGTCGTCGATGCGCATGCGCGACTTCTCGAAGGCGCCCGGCGTCAAGCGTGATGTCAGCGTGCAGACGATCGCACCCATGCCCATGGATCGGACCGGCGAGCCGGGACAGGGGCTCGAAAATACCGGTCACCGCGTGCTCGTCTACCGCGACCTCGTCGCGCTGGAGCGCAATCCCGACACGCGCGCGCCGTCGCGGTCGATCGACGTCCATCTCACCGGCAACATGGAACGCTATATGTGGTCCATCGACGGCGAGAAGATGTCCGGCATGATGACGCCGATTCCGTTTCGCTACGGCGAGCGTGTGCGGGTCAATCTGATCAACGATACGATGATGACCCACCCGATCCACCTGCACGGGCATTTGTTCGAGCTGGTAACCGGGCATGGCGACCATGCGCCGCGCAAGCATACGGTCAACGTCCAGCCGGGCGGCAAGGTCAGCTTCGACCTCACCGCCGACAATGAGGGCGACTGGGCGTTCCACTGCCACATGCTGATGCACATGATTGCCGGGATGATGCGTCTGGTCAGCGTGCGCCGTGAGGGGGGTGCGGCATGACGCGCCCGTTCATCGCGGCGACCGCGCTTGGCCTGTCGCTGGCGTCGTCCGTCGGGGCGCAGTCGATGGCGGGCATGGACATGAAGGGCATGAGCATGCCCGCCCCGCAGCCGGCGAAGAAGGCCACGCCTGCCCCAGCGCCGCGCAAACGCGCCGGCACGCACCGCCTCCGCGTCGAGGCCGCCGCGCCACATCGGTCGGTGCCACACGCGCCCGCACCCGCACAATCGCCGATGCCGGGCATGGATATGTCGGGCTCCACCACCATGCCCGGCATGCCGATGCCGGGTCCGGGGTCCCCCCCAGTCCACGACATGGCCGCGATGCCCGGCATGCAGCATCAGGCCGGGGCTCCGATGCCGGGCATGGACATAAACGGCCAACCCGTCGGCACGGATCTCGCGCCCGGCAATGCCCCCGCGCCGGCCCCGCCGATGGACCATTATGCCGACCGTACCTACGACCGCTCGGCGATGGATCATGCCCGCGCCGTGATGATGCGCGACGATGGCGGGCGCATCTACCACAAGGTCCTGCTCAATCTCGCAGAGTTCCAGGCGCATGCCGGCCGGAATGGCTATCGGTGGGACGGCGAGGCCTGGATCGGCGGTGACCGCAACCGCCTCTTTCTCAAGAGCGAAGGCGAGGGAGCGTTTCGGGGCGGCGTCGATAGCGCCGAAGTGCAGGCGCTCTATTCGCGCGCGATCGGCCCTTATTTCAATCTCCAGGCGGGCGTGCGGCACGACTTCCGGCCTGGTCCCAGCCGCACCTATGCGACGCTCGGCTTCGAAGGCCTGGCGCCGTACATGTTCGAGACCGAAGCCGCGCTCTTCCTGTCGGAGAAGGGCGATCTGCTCGGCAGGCTCGAAGGCTGGCATGACGCGCATCTGACGCAGCGGCTGGTGCTTCAGCCGCGCGTCGAGCTCAACCTGTCCGCCCAGAATGTGCCGGAGGATCGCTATGGCTCGGGTCTGGTCGATGCCGAACTCGGCCTGCGCCTGCGCTACGAGATCCGGCGCGAGTTCGCGCCTTATGTGGGCGTCTCGTGGCAGCGCAAGGTCGGCCGCACCGCCGATTATGCCCGCGCCGATGGCGAACGGGTCGGCGGGCCGGGCTTCGTTGCCGGCCTGCGCATCTGGTTTTGAGGGAGACGTCCATGCCCACGACCACGGGTTCGGAGACCGGGCCCATCGGATCACGCAGGCGCGGTTGGATCGTCGCGGTCGGCCTGCTCGCCACGATTATTATCGCGATAGCGCTCTATATCGGCCTGGGCGGCTATAATGTCGCGGCCGATGTGCCGCACACCGCCGCCGTCCGCTCGCTTCTGGATATTGTGCGGGCTCGCTCGGTTGCCGCGAGGGCGAGAGGCATCCAAGCACCCGCCGATCTGTCCTCAGCGAAGCGCGTTTCGGCGGGGGCGGGACTTTATGGGGAGATGTGCGCCACTTGCCATCTCGGCCCGGGTGTCGAGCCGTCCGAACTGGCGCAGGGCCTCTACCCACAGGCGCCGCAGCTGGCGAAGGGCAGTGGGCTGACGCCCGCCGAGCAATTCTGGATCATCAAGCATGGGGTCAAGATGACGGCGATGCCGGCCTGGGGCCGCACGCACCCGGACCCGCTGATCTGGGACATGGTCGCTTTCATCCGTGCCATGCCGGGCATGTCGCCGGAAGCCTATCGCAAGGCGGTTGCAACCGCGCCCGAGGAGCATGAGGAGATGATGCATCACGGGTCGTGAGCCGCATCCGGACCTGGTAGACCCAAGAGCCGCTGTTCGTTCAGGCCGCGCTTCAGCGGTACTTGCCCTATCTCCACCGCATCTCCCCGCTACGGCGGTTATAACTGTGGCGCAGGCGCTTGGGCGTTCAGGCGCTCGAGATAAGCACAGAGCATATCGGCCAGAGCGTCCGACCAGGCAGTGATCTCCATTTCGGTCCGCGGCGTCTCGGAGAAGCTGCTCCCCACTTTGCTGAGCGTCGTCTTCATCAGGGCGCCCGCGAGCATCCGCGCCTCTTCGGGCACGAGCGGCAGGGCCTCGCGCAAGAACCCCCGGAAAATCTGGGCGCTGTCCTTTTTGGCTTCGATCGCCTCTGGAGCGTCGCGGTAAAGCGGCGCTGCATCGCTCAGGGCAGTGCGGATCGCGGCTTCCTCGCATTCCGATTGGATGAAGGCGTGAATCAGCCGGCGCAACCGGGCAGTTGGCGGGGTGGTCTGGTCCTCCAGGATACTCCGCAGCAACGTCGAGGTGCGCTGCCACTCATCGCTCTGCAGGCGGAATAGGATCGCGGCCTTGTTGGGGAAATATTGGTAAAGCGAGCCCACGCTTACCCCGGCGCGCTCGGCGACTCGGGCGGTGGTGAAACGCTGGGCGCCTTCCTTCATCAAAACCTGAACAGCCGCGTCGAGCACCGCCTCGACCAGTTGGTTCGAGCGCGCCTGTTTGGGGTCTTTTCGCGAGGAGATGGGGATGCTCCGGGCGGCCGCCATGCAAGCTTCTTCCTAATGCGAATAGCTAAACCTGACGAATTAGTCGTATTTCTCCCCTAGGCAAGCAAGTCCCTTGGCTCGCCGATCGGAGAACCCAAATGATCACGCTTTCGAGCGCCCCCGTGGCGCCCCTTCTCGCGCGCCTGTTCGCGGACGCGGACGCCAACCCGCCGGCACAAAGCCCCGCCTTTGCGGGCGTGACTAGCGAGGACCATCGCCGGATGATGCGCAGCAAGACCGATTATCGGAAGTTTTACGCTAAACTCAGCGACTTCGCGCTGCCGGTGTCGCCCGAAGTGGGCCGCCTGCTCTACATGCTGGCACGAGCCACCAACGCCCGCTCGATTGTCGAGTTCGGCACCTCGTTCGGCCTATCGACGCTTCACCTGGCGGCAGCGCTTCGCGACAATGGCGGTGGCCGGCTTATCACCAGCGAGTTCGAACCCACCAAGCTCGCTCGGGCCAAGGCTAATCTCGCCGAGGGCGGGCTGGCCGAGCTGGTGGAGTTCCGCGAAGGCGACGCGTTGGAGACGTTGGGGATCGATCTGCCCGAGACGATCGACTTGCTACTGCTCGACGGCGCCAAGGCGCTCTATTTGGACATCCTCGACCGATTGGAGAGCCGCTTGCGGCCGGGCGCGATCCTGATCGCCGACAATGCCGATTACTGCCCGGAATATCTGGCGCGCGTGCGCGCGCTCAACAATGGCTACATGTCGATGCCATTCAGCGATGAGGTCGAGCTGTCGATCCGCGTCGGCTAATCCGCGGCCCCCTCAGAGGCCGCCGGCGGCCCGGCTCTCGAAAGGAACCGGGCTGCCGCCGTTTCGCATAGTGGCTATCGGGAAGTGGCGAGGCAGGTCTCGAAACACTGGCCGCTAAGTGCCCCATTAGTCGCTGTTGGCGCTCGTCAACCGGCTTCCTGAAAGTCGCCGTTCATTCGGGCCGACATGGAACGACCGCTTCCAACCCAGTAGCGGACATCCGTGTGAGTGAGCCAAGGCTAAACTATGGCTGCCGACAGGACGGGCGTTCCGAAAAAAGGACGGACGCAAAAACGCCGCCGGCCAACGGCCGACGGCGTCCTTGAATTACGCGTTACTTAAGCGAAGGTGAGGCTGGAACGACGGCGGCGCAGACCGGCGCCGACTACTCCGAAGCCCGCCAGCATCATCAGCCAGCTCGCAACTTCCGGAACCGCTTCGACGGTCGTGTTGCCGCCGAACTGCGCGTTACCGTAAGACATGCCCTTGATCGTCAGCAGGTAGTTGCCAGCGGTAAGGAAGCCGGCGAAGGTCGCGCTGTCGGTCAGGGTTGGGCCGAAATTGTTCACGATGTCGAATGTGAACGGACCGTTGCCGCCGGTGAGGACGACGCTGGTGAAGTCGAGATCGCCCGCCTTCTGGAGCTTGTTCGCCGCGCTGGTCAGGCTCGCGCTGAGCGTGCCGGCATCAAGCAGGGTGAAGCTGACCGTGTCCGTGAACGTGCCCTTTTTGATGTGCGCATCGCCGAACGAGCCGGAGGTGACGTCACCCACGCTGAACGACAGGGCGGTGGCATTAACGGCGGTGGGAGCAGCCATGGCAACCGCCAAGCTCGCGACCGCGGTCAGAATTGTGCGCTTGCTCATACGAAACTCCCCAAAAAACGACCCAAACTGATCTGGTAAACGAATCCTTAGCGAATTTTGCGCTGCGGTGCAACATCCATCCGCTGGCCGTCCGCTAAGTAGGAATCGGGGAGAATACAGCGGCTTGACTGGTTAGTATCGTTGCTAGGCAGAAACGGCCCCTCCGATTCTGCAATGAGTCGTTCTAAACGAGCGGTGAAATGAGTGAATTTACCAGCCCGCCCAGATTGAGAAGGTCGAATCTGCTTGAAAATGTCGGCAAGGCGCCGGCGTCTGGCACGCTGGCCACATTCGGCCTTCAGACACCAAGCCGTTAGCTTGCCGTCGGTCTTAATATTCGACGTAATAGTCTTTCGCGAAAACGTCGCCGCCGAACGCACGCCGCATGGTCCACGGCTGCCCGGAGGACATCCAATAAGGGTCTGCGGCGGGCAGACCGAGCGCCAACAGGCTTTCCGCGGCCAGGTACATGCTCCCCGCGTTTGAGTACCAATCGGCGAGACCGGGCATATGTCCCGCGAAGCCGATTGTGAGATAGCCCCTCGCGTCGAAATTGGTCGGGCTGCGGAAGATCGCCCGCTGCGCGGCAACGGTTGCCGAGCGCACCTGGGCTTCGGGAAGGGATTTCGGCAGCTTCTTTCGCCACGCCAGCAAGCCGAGCGGCTGGAACACGGCGGTTCGATAGGTAAGCGAGCGTCCGATCGGCGGGTAGGCTCCATCCGGGCCCACCATCCGCTCCAGGCTCTCGCCAAAGCGCTGCATTCGCTTCATCGCCTGCTCGAGCAGATCCTTCGAGTGCAGGCTGTTGAACTTGGCGTTCGTCGCCACCAGCACCTCGAGGATTTCGACGAGAAAGGGGTGGATTACGTAGGAACCGTAATAGTCGAAATGGAAATGCGGCCCGTCAGCATACCAGCCGTCGCCGACATACCATTCGTTGATCTTGCGCACCGCAAGATCGATCCGCACCGGATCCCACTCCTCGCCGATCGAAAGCAGGAATGCCTCGTTCATCGCCGCGAACAGCAGCCAATTGGTGTAGGGCGGCGAGATGCTCCGTTGCTTCTTGATCGCGGTCACGATGCGCGCCTTGGTCTTCGCATCGAGCGGGTCCCACAAGGCCTTGGGCGCGCGGATCAGCGCGTTGGTGAAATAGGAACTGTCGACCAGGATCTGCTCCGCGCCCTGCCATAACAGGTAATCGGGGCTGCCCGGATCGACCGCATTAGCATAGCTCGCCAGCGCCTGCTGACGCAGCGCTTCGCGCATCCGCCCTTCGGGTGAGCCATCCGCAGGCAAAGCCAGCCAGGGGGCGATTCCCGACGTCAGACGGCCGAAGGCCTCCAGATAGGCGACCTTGGGATTGCGGCCGTCCCAGGTTGGACTGAGTTCAGGAGTGAAGTCGGCCTGGAGCCCCCCTTGTGCCATCTTACCGAGCACGGGCGTCGCCATGCGGCCGAGCAAATCGACCATATAGGCCCGGTCTGCTGCGCCGTCGGGCAGCCCCGCCGCCGCGGGAGAAGTCTTGGCCCCGCCAGCGGCGGTGGCGAGCGCACCTGCTCCGATTGCGGCGGTGGCCAGGAAGTCGCGTCGCTGCATCAGATCGCTCCTCAATGCGTGTCGCGCGGCACGGCGAAGTCGAGCTTCGCGTCGCGCGCATAGGCGTCCCAGGCCGCACGCGTGTGGATATTGCCGTTGCCCAGGCTCCACGCCGAACCCGAATAATAGACGAACGGCTTGCCCGGTGTGACGCGGAGCAACACCAGGTGATTGTCCGCATCCGCCTTTACATCCACAATCATCGCGGGGTCGACGCGAAGCGCGATCGCCATGCGGCCGTGGTCGCCCGTCTCCGGCCCCCACCAGGAGACGAGGCCGCGCGCACGATCGATCGTTACTTCGCCATCCTTGTCGGCGATGGTGGTGCGTTTGCCGATGCCGATCCCCACGATCAGCTGCCCGGTCTTGCTGGACGACAAGGTCGAGACCAGCCGCGTGAAATGGGTGCCGAGCGGCAAGGTGAAGCGCCGCGTCTCCCATACCGTGCGGCCGACATCGACCGGCCAGGGCGCGTACCGCACCTCGAAATCGGCGACGTCGGGGCCGTTCCTGAGGATGCGGTAGCTGCGATAATTACGCGACGTCCAAAGCTTGTTGTCGAACCAGATGCCGAGCCCGCCCGCGCCGCGTGCGGTACCGACATTGTAGAAGTCGAGGCCTTCGCCATGATATTGATGCTGGTCGCCCGATCGCAGCTGCCGGTCCGCGAACGCCCAGGGTACGTTCTTGCCCCAGCTATCGATTCCCGACCCCGACGGCGGTTCGGCCGCTTCGAGCGCCCGGCCATAAATGCGGTGCGCCGTCAGATCATTCTCCCATAGAAGATCGTCGTAGCGGTATGGCGCGAGTTGGACGGCGGCACGCGGTGCCTTGTCGGTCGGCGCGGGCAGCGGCGCGCCCATATGCGGCATCGCCGGCCCATCCTGCGCCTTGCCGGCAAAGGCCGCGAGCAAGGCAATTCCGGCGAGCAACATCGTTCTCATTCGATCACCTCCGAAATACCGGTGGCCGTCGCTTGCCGCGCGCGCTCGGGCGTGGTGCCCGCGCCGGCGAAGGGCCGCAATGTGAAGCTGTAGATGAGCGGCGCGGCCGGGATCCGGTATTTGGCCAACGGCCGCCCGTTCGTGTCCCATTGATTATCGCCGCCGACCCCGGCCTGGGCCGCATCGACCAGCAGGCTGACCTGACCATGCGCGACGATGTCCGAGCTTTTCGCCGTGCCGGGCGCGCGGCGATCGAGGTCGGCATAAGGAAAGGCGAGCGCGTTGACCGAGAGCGGCCGGTCGCCCTCGATGCGCAGCCCGCCCCCTATCCCGCTCAGTTCGAGCCAGCGCACATCGACCTTGTTGCCCGTCTCCTGCGGCCGCATGTAATCGTGATTCTGATCGGCGACGCGGCCGCGCCAAAGCGCGATCGGCGCGCCGGTCTTGCGGTCGGCATAGCTTTCGTGCGGTCCGCGGCCATACCATTCAACCGTGTCGAAGGCGGTCGGCAGGCGGAAGGAGAGGCCGATCCGCAGCGGGTCGGGAAGGTCGGCCTTCACCGGCGTGAAATCGCCGCGCACCGCAACCGACCCGTCGCCGGCCATCGTGTAGCGCGCGACAAATCGCGCGGCGTCAGTGGCGTAGCGCACCGTCACCTGCGCACGTCCATCAGGCAGGCGTTCGTCTTCGACCTGTTCGACCCGGCGCGCATCGGAAGCCGCCTTCCAGATTGCGTGGGTGCGCTCGACACCGGTACCGATGTCATTGTCGGTCAGCGCGCGTGTGAAATTCGGGGCGCCGCCCTGGAGCAACAGGCGCCCGCCGGCGCTGTAATGATCGACGAGGCCGGTGCGGCGGTCGATCGCAAGTTCGGCGCCGTCGGCGGCGAGGGTGATCATTCCCCCACGCGCCGAGGCCGTAACATGCCCGGTAGGAACGGCCGGCGCCGTGACGGTCTTCTCTGCGAGCGTGAATTGCTCCCAGCCGATCAGCTGTCCTGCCGGAACCGCCGCGATTGCGCCTTCTTTGGCGCGTGCCGTGACGGTGACCAGATATTCGGAGCCCGCTTTGCGAGCAAAGGACGGCAGCGGCAGCGCGATCGTCTCACGGGAATGCGGCTGGGTGGCGAGCGCCGGCAATGGGCCGCGGGCAATGACGACACCATCCTCCTCCACCTGCCAGGCGAGATCGAGACCGGAGAGGTCGTTGAAGTCGTACCGGTTGATCACCGTAAGCCTGCCGGTCGCCGCATCGAAGCCCTCGAACTGGATCGGCGCATAGACCTTGCTCAGCTCGAACAAGTGCGGGTTGGGCGTGCGGTCCGACTGGACAAGCCCGTCGCCGAACTCCAGCTCGCCACCGGGATTAGGACCATATTCGCCGCCCATCCCCCAATAAGGCCGCCCGTCGGCGGTTTTGCGGTACATCGATTGGTCGACCCAGTCCCAGATGAAGCCGCCCTGGAGTTTGCTCGGGTGGGCGTAGATGACGTCCCAATACTCCTTCAGATTGCCGCCCGAATTGCCCATCATGTGCGCATATTCGCACTGGATCAGCGGCTGCCGGTAGTTCCAGTTCTCGGCATAATCGGCGAGCTTGGCGGCGCTGTCGTACATCGGCGCGTAGATGTCGGTATAATCGTTAGGGCGATGCTCGTGCTGGTCCGCCCAGGTTCCCCAGCCGAGATAGGAGATCAGCCGGTCGGGATCGCGCGCCTTGGCGGCCGCGGCCGCGTGCGCGAAGGCTGGGCCGATGCCGGCCTCGTTGCCGAGAGACCAGAAGATGATCGAGGGATGGTTCTTGTCGCGCTCGACCATGTTGGTGACGCGGCTGACATGCGCCGCGTCCCACGCCGGATCGAAGCCGATCTGATACCGGCCGCGCACCTCGGGATGCTTGTTGGCCCAATCCATATAGCCATGGCTCTCGATATCAGCTTCATCCATCACGTAGAGCCCGTATTTGTCAGCCAGCTCGTACAGGCGCGGATCGTTCGGATAATGCGAGGTGCGCAGCGCGTTGATGTTGTTGCGCTTCATCAGCTGGATGTCGCGCTCCATCGATTCCAGCGAGATGACGTGGAACGTCTCCGGATCATGCTCGTGGCGATTGACGCCGCGGATCGTGATCGGACGGCCGTTGACGGTCACCAGCCCGTCGCGGATCGCGACCGAGCGGAAGCCGATCCGGCTCCAGGTCGATTGCAGGATCGCGCCCTTTGCATCGTATAGCTCGACCAGCAGCATGTAGAGGTTCGGCGTCTCGGCCGACCAGGGCCGGACATTCGGCAAGGTCGCGGCAAGGCGCACGCTGCGTTCGCCATCGCCGGCCGCGACGGGGGCGCTGCTGGTCAGCAGGACGGTCTTGTCGTCGCGGTCGAGCAGGACGATCCGCGCTGTGGCGGCCCACTTCGAGGGCGTGACCGCCAGATCGACCGCGAGCTGGCCGTTCTTGTAGCTCGGATCGAGCCCGGCATGGACGAAGAAGTCGCGGACGCGGGTCTTCGGCGCCGCCATGAGGAACACTTCGCGCTCGATGCCGGAGACGCGCCAGAAATCCTGGTCCTCGAGATAGGAGCCGTCCGACCAGCGATAGACCTGAATCGCGACGCTGTTGCGGCCCGGCCGGACCAGCCTCGTGATATCGAACTCGGAGGGCAGTTTGCTGTCCTCGGAATATCCGACCTTCTGGCCGTTGACCCACACATAATATGCCGATCCGGCGGCGCCGATGTGAAGGATGATGTCCTGCCCGGTCCAGCTTGCGGGAATATCCACATCCCGACGGTAGGAGCCGACCGGATTGGTGGCGTGCGGTATCAGCGGACGGTTCGCTGGAAAGGGGTAGGTGATGTTGAAATAGCGCGGCTGGTCGAAACCCTCGGCCTGCCAATCCGCAGGCACCTTGATCTGCTTCCAGCTCGACACATCATAATCGGGCTTCTCGAAACCCACCGGCAGCCGGTCTGCGTCGGGCGAAAGCGCGAAATGCCAGAGCCCGGTCAACAGCAGGAAGCGGTCGGACTTGGTCCGGTGGCCCGCGATCGCCTTGGCGCGGCTTTCGAATGGGAAACCAGTCGCGCGCGCGGGTTCCTTGCCGATCGCGAACACGGCCGGATTTTCCCAATCGGGCCGGTCAGACGAGACCTGCGGCTGGATCGGTGGTGCAGGAGCGGCTTCGGCAAGTACTGGAAGCGGCGTCGCTACGATCAGACAGGTTGCCAGCCGGCGCGATGCGAACACCCCAATCCTCCCTGTCAGTATTCGCGGTCAGCGAACGGTTTTATCGCGTGAGTCGACCGCCGCACGGTTCAACGCTAGGTTGAATATCGCGCTGTAACTTGTATGACAAGTGAGATGACGAGGTCCGGAAACCCAGTGGCAGAAAATTCGGCATCGCTCTCGGATGGACTGTTCCGCAAGCTCGAGGCGCAGATCCGTTCGGGCGAGCTCGCGCCGGGCTCGAAAATGCCCTCGCAAAAGGACCTGGCCGAAACCGCGAAGGTCAGCCGTACGGTCGTGCGCGAAGCGGTTGCGCGCCTGACCGCGCAGGGGCTGGCGACGTCACGCCAGGGCTCGGGCGTATTCGTCGCGGAGACCGCGCACTATCAGGCCTTCCAGGTGACGCGCGAGGAACTGGCCGAACTGACCGACATCATCAAGCTGCTCGAGATGCGGCTGGCGCTGGAAACAGAGATGGCGGGGTTGGCCGCGGCCCGCCGCACGACCGCCGACATCGGGGCGATCCGTGCGGCGTTGCGGCAGATGGACGAGGTGTTCGACGATCCGCAGGCCGCGGCGCGCGCGGACAGCGCCTTTCACCTCGCAATCGCACGCGCCACGCAGAACCATTATTACGAACGGCTGATCGAGTTTCTCGGCGTACGCCTCGTGCCGCCGCGCAACATGTACCTGCGCGACGAATCCGAAGAAGCGCACCGGGCCTATGCCGCCAAGGTGCGCGCGGAGCATGAGGATCTGGTGGATGCGATCATTCGCATGGATGTCGCACGGGCCCGCGACGCCGCGCGCCATCACATGCAGGAGAGCCTGAGCCGTCATTCGCAACTCAGCGAAACTGCGCTTTTGCAGGCGGTCGGCACCAGTTGAAATCCCCGCATTGACCACGCCGCTCAGCTTGTAATACAAGTTTGCGAAGCGTTGAGGACAAGCAGGGAGAGCCATCGTGACACTGGGCCAGCGCTCGTCGGACCGTCACGCGTCCGGCGCTGAAGCCCGACAGGCGTCGATCGGGCCGCGTTACGCATGACCGGCGCCCCGTCTCGCGACCGATGGCATAAAGGCGGCTATCGCTGGGTCATCTGCGGTCTGCTCTTCGCGGCGACCGCGATCAACTACATCGATCGCCAGATGATCGGCGTGCTCAAGCCGGTGCTGCAGGCCGATCTCGGCTGGCGCGAGGATCAATATGCCGACATCGTCTTTTGGTTTCAGGCTGCTTATGCGATCGGCTTCCTGGCAATCGGCGGGCTGATCGACCGCATCGGCGCGCGCATCGGTTATGCGGTCGCGCTCGGCTTCTGGACGCTCGCGCATATCGCGCACGGGCTGGTCAGCGGCATCGTGCAATTCGCGCTCGCCCGCTTCGCCTTAGGCCTGGGCGAGAGCGGCAACTTCCCCGCCGGCCTGAAGGCTGTCGCCGAATGGTTCCCGCAGCGCGAGCGCGCGCTCGCAGTCGGCATCTTCAATGCCGGTGCCAATGTCGGCGCGATCGTCACGCCGCTGATCGTGCCCGCCATCACCCTGGCCTATGGCTGGCGCACGGCCTTCGTCGCCACCGGCCTGTTCAGCCTCGTCTGGATCGTTGCCTGGGTATCGCTCTACCGCCGACCCGAGGAATCAGCCCACGTCACCGCCGCCGAGCTCGACCTGATCCGCAGCGACCGCGCCGCACCAGTCGCGCGCATGCCGTGGCGCCGCCTGTTCGCGCATCGCCAGACCTGGGCCTATGCCGTGCCCAAGTTCCTGACCGACCCGATCTGGTGGATGTTCCTCTTTTGGCTGCCGGACTTCCTGGGCAAGCGCTACGGCCTCGATCTCAAGAGCTTCGGTCCGCCGCTGATCGTGATCTATCTGATGTCCGACATGGGCAGCGTGCTTGGTGGCTATTGCTCGTCGCGGCTGATCAAGGCGGGCGTCTCGGTCAATCGTGCGCGCAAGCTGGTAATGCTGGCCTGCGCGTTCGCCGTCCTGCCGATCGTAACCGTGCAGACTGTGGATTCGCTCTGGACGGCGGTGCTGCTGATCGGCCTGGCGACCGCCGGCCATCAGGCCTTCTCTGCGAACCTGCTGACGCTTCCGTCCGATCTCGTCCCGCGCTCCGCGGTCGGATCGGTGGTCGGCATCGGCGGCACTGCCGGCGCGATCGGCGGCATGCTGATCGCCAAGTTCGTGGGCTATGTGCTGGCTGCGACCGGCAGCTACGGTCCGATCTTCCTTGTCGCCGGCAGCGCCTATTTCCTTGCCTTGCTCGCATTGCACCTGATCAGTCCGCGCCTGCTTCCGTTGGCGATCGAACCCGAACTCCAAAACCGGGAGATGACATCGTGAAGATCCTGGCCGCTGCCCTTGCCATCGCCCTCGCTTTGCCCGCGCTGGCGGCGGCGCCCGCGCCTGCACAGGCCGAGGCAGCCCGCGCGCCGATCGAGGCTGCGACCCGCCTCGCCCGCTGGCAGCTCGCCCGGCTGCGCGACATGTCGCACATCTCACGCGCGACCGCCGAGACCGCCAACGCGCGCGGTTGGGAGCAGGCCGTGTTCTGGGTCGGCATGACCGCGCTCGCCGACGCCGGCGGCCCGCCCGATGTGAAGGCTGCGATCCTCGACATGGGCCGCACCAATGATTGGCGGCCGGGCGCGCGGCCCTTCCATGCTGACGACCTCGTCATCACCCAATCCTATCTGTGGGCGGCGCGTCACGGTGCCGGCCCGGCCGCCGCTGCGCCGGCCCGGCGCGCCTTCGATTTCATCGTCACGCACCCGCCCAAGGTTGGCCTGGCTTTCTACCAGCCGCCCGCCGGCTATGATGCCACCGAATGCCTCCAGCGCTGGTGTTGGTGCGACGCCTTGTTCATGGCGCCGCCGGCGATGCTGGAGCTTTCGCGGCAGACGGGCGACGCGCGCTACCGCGACTACGCACTGCGCGAATTCTGGGCGACGACCGACTTCCTGTTCGATCCCGCCGAGCATCTGTTCTATCGCGACAGCCGCTTCTTCGAGCGCCGCGACGACCAGGGTCGCAAATTGTTCTGGAGCCGTGGCAACGGCTGGGTCTTTGCCGGTCTGGCCCGCGCCATCCCGTTGCTGCCCAACAACAGCCCCGACCAGCGCCGGATGAAGGCGCTGTTCGTGGCGATGGCGGCGCGGATCAAGGATCTGCAAAAGCCCGACGGCTTTTGGCCGCCCTCCCTGCTCGCGCCCGAGGGATCGCCGCCCGAATCCAGCGGCACCGCCTTCTACACTTACGCCACCGCCTGGGGCATTTCGGCGGGCCTGCTCGACCAGCGGACCTATGGCCCGGTGGTGCGCCGCGGCTGGAGCGCGTTGCTCGGCGCGATCCAGCCCGATGGCCGGCTCGGCTGGGTCCAGCAGGTCAGCGACCGCCCCGAAAAGGTCGAGGCGCAGGACACGCAATATTATGGCGTCGGCGCCTTTTTGCTGGCTGCGACCGAGGTCGCAGCCCTCGAACGGCAGGGCCGGCTGCGCTGAGCCTCAACTGGAGATTATCGTGTACAACAGGACCTATTACGCCACGCATCCGGACATGATGGAATGCGTCAGCAACGAAGAACTGCGCGACCGCTATCTGGTCGATGGGCTGTTCCGCAGTGGCGAGATCATACTCACTTACTCGCATGGCGAGCGCTTCATCATCGGCGGTGCCGTCCCCGGCGCGGCGGTGCTCGATCTGCCCCGCCAGCAGGAGCCGGCGAGCGCCGCTGGTCATCCTTTGCTCGAACGGCGCGAACTCGGCATCGTCAATATCGGCGCGGGCGAAGGCCGGGTGGTGGTCGATGGCGAGACGATCACGCTCGCCAAATATGAGACGCTCTATGTCCCCATGGGCAAAGCGGATATCAGCTTCGCCGGCGATGGCGCGCGCTTCTACCTGCTGAGCGTGCCCGCGCACCGCGCCTTCCCGATGCGCAAGCTCACGCTTGAGGATGCAAATCCGATGGAGCGCGGCAGCCTGGAGACGTCTAACGAACGGACCATCTATCAGCTGATCCTGCCGCATACCTGCCAGAGCGCCTCGCTCTGCCTGGGCATGACCACGCTCAAGCCGGGCAGCGTCTGGAACACGATGCCGCCGCACGTCCACGAGCGCCGCAGCGAAATCTATCTCTATTTCGACCTGCCCGAGGCGGACCGCGTCTTTCATTATATGGGCAAGCCGGATGCGCTTCGGCACATTGTGGTCGCGAACGAGGAAGCGATAATCTCGCCGCCCTGGTCGGTGCACATGGGTTCGGGCACGCAAGCCTATACCTTCATCTGGGCGATGGCCGGCGAGAATCTCGACTATGAGGACATGAATGTGCTCGACATCTGTCAGCTCGCCTGATGGCGAACCCGTTCGACCTCTCGGGCAAGGTGGCGATAGTGACCGGCGCCAATACCGGCATCGGCCAGGCGATCGCGCTGGCATTGGCGGAGGCCGGCGCGGACATCGCCGCAGTCGGCCGCACGGCTGCCGACCAGACCGTCGCCAGGGCACGCGCGCTTGGCCGCAAGGCGGAGGTGATCCCGGCCGATCTGTCGACGATCGAACCGGTCCAGCGCGTGGTCGACGAGACGCTCGCGAAGCTCGGCCGGCTCGACATCCTCGTCAACAATGCCGGCATCATCCGCCGCGCCGACGCGGTCGATTTCACCGAGGAAGATTGGGACGCGGTGATCGACACCAATCTGAAGTCGGTCTTCTTTCTGTGCCAGGCGGCCGGCCGCCACATGATCGCGCAAGGGCAGGGCAAGATCATCAACATCGCGTCGATGCTGACCTTCCAGGGCGGGATCCGCGTGCCGAGCTACACTGCGTCCAAATCGGGCGTGGGCGGGCTGACCAAGCTGCTCGCCAACGAATGGGCGGGGAAGGGCGTCCAGGTGAACGCGATCGCGCCCGGCTATATCGCGACCAACAATACCGCCGCGCTGCAGGCCGACGAGATGCGCAACAAGGCGATTGTGGATCGCATTCCGGCCGGCCGCTGGGGCGATCCCGGCGATCTGGGCGGGGCGGCGGTGTTCCTTGCATCCGCCGCTTCAAACTACGTCGCCGGCCATATCCTCGCGGTGGACGGGGGATGGCTCGCACGCTGAGGTGCTAAGTCACAGAGTTATAAGACAAGCCAAGCGCGCGACCTCGCCGACAGCCGTCGGATAAAGGTGTGACCCTTAGTCAACAGTGCCCAGCAAAGCGCATCTCGGCACCGATAGTTGTCATACAACCTTGATCGTACCCCTAAAACTGGGCTAATGCGGCAAACAATCAGCAAAAGCTGTTTCAAGTAGGAGAGGAACCAATGGGACTGTTCAGCACAACCGCGCTCGCCCGCATTTTGGCCGTGGCGACCATGGCTGCGTCCAGCAGCGTCGCGTTGGCCCAGGTCGCGCCGACGCAGCCGGCAAACGCGCGGGACACGGCACCCCAAGCGGCCGAACAGGCTGGACCGCAGAATGTCGGCATGGGCGAGATTGTCGTGACCGCGCAGAAGCGCGCGCAGCGCGTCCAGGACGTTCCCGTCGCGGTGCAGGTCGTTACCGGCGATCAGCTTCAGGCACAGGGCGTTCGCCAGTTCAGCGATCTGACCAAGGCGACTCCGTCGCTGCTGATCCGTCCCTCCGAGCAGCCGGTCAACAATTCGGTCTCGGTGCGTGGTATCGGCACCTTTGCCTTCTCGCCGAGCGTCGAGCCCAGCGTCGCGGTGCAGATAGATGACGTGCCCGTCCAGTTCCTGGCGCGCGCTTTTGCCGATCTTTCGGATATCGAGCGGATCGAAGTGCTGCGCGGACCGCAGAGCACGCTTTATGGTCGCTCCGCGTCGGCCGGTCTGATCAACATCGTAACGCAAGGGCCGTCCTCGACGCTGACCGGCCGCATCAGCGGCCTCGCCACGAGCGACGACGAATATAGCGTGAATGCCGCCCTTTCGGGACCGCTCACCAGCAATCTCGGTTTCCGCGTGAGCGGCAATTACGACAAGTTCAACGGCAATGTCCGCAACCTGTTCAACGGCGACAAGGTCAACGGTTTCCGCACCCTCTCGCTGCGCGGCAAGCTGGTTTGGGACCCGACCTCGACGCTCAACATCACGCTCCAGGGCGGCTACATCGACGGCAAGACGACGATCGGCCGGCCGTTCATCCGCGTCTCGCCCGACGCGCGCTTGCGCGGGGTTGCGGCTTATGGGCCGAGCGTGTTCGCGCCTGGCGTGACCTTCAGCGAAGACAATCGCGAGGTCGTGAACAACATCAATTCGGGGACGGACTACAGCGATTATTCGGCATCGTTGCGCGCGTCGCTCGATCTCGGCTTCGCATCGTTGATGTCGATCACCGCCTATGACAAATTCCGTCAGTTCGACATCCTCGACCAGGACGAATCCGCCATCGCCGCACTGGACAACCGTCAGTTCGGCACGTTCCGCACGCACAGCTGGTCGCAGGAATTCCGGCTGGTCTCGCCCAGCCGCAACGCCTTCCGCTACACGCTCGGCCTGTTCTATTCGGATCTTGAGCTGAGCCGTGTCTTTCAGCGCGGACCATATTTCTCGGTTGCGAACTGGTATGCGACCAACGGCACCAGGCAATATGCGGCGTTCGGCCAGCTCGAATATGATCTGCCGACCGGCACGACGCTGATCGGCGGCCTGCGCGTGGGCAAGGGCAAGATCGACTATACCTTCATCGATCACGCCAACGGCGACGCTAGGTTCGCGGGCGCCGATACCGAAAATTACGAGACCTACAAGGCGGGTCTGCAGCAGCGCATCACGCCCGACATAATGGGCTTCCTGACGTTCGCCACCGGCCACAAGGGCCAGGCTTATGATATCGGCACGGGCTTCAACCTGCTGCGGCAGCAGTCCGGCCCGGTCCAGCCCGAGACGTCGAAGGATTGGCAGCTCGGCCTGAAGAGCCAATGGTTCGACCGTCGCCTGACGCTCAACGTCACCTTGTTCGACACGCGCTTCAAGAATTTCCAGGCGCAGGGTATCGAGACTTTGGCCGACGGCACGATCAACTTCCGCCTCGCCAATGTCGGTCGCCTACGCACGCGCGGCGTCGAGGTCGAGGGTGGCCTGCGTGTGGCCAACGACCTCAATTTCTCGGGCGGCGTCACTTACGACGACGCGACCATCACCTCCTTTCCCTTGGCGCAATGTTATCCCGGTCAGACTGCGGCGCAGGGCTGCACCGGTTCGCCCGCGCGCCAGAATCTGGCGGGGTTCCGGCCGGCCCAGGCGCCGGAGTGGAAGGCGGCCTTCAACGCCGATTACACGCCGCATCTGACGCGCAGCCTCGATGGGCTCGTGCAGGTCGCGTACAGCTACCAGAGCAAGATCAACTTCTCGATCAGCCAGGATCCGCAGTCGGTGCAGCCTGGCTACGGCATTCTCAATCTGTCGGCCGGCGTGCGTCAGCCGGACCGCCGATGGGAGATTGTGGCGTTCGTCAACAATCTCTTCAACAAGCATTATTTCTCGAACATCGCCAACTCGCGCGGAAACCAGGGCAATGCGCTGGCCACGCAGAGCTACTTGCCACGCGATTACCGTCGCTACGCCGGCGTCAGGGTCTCCTACAAGTTCTGACCCTCTTCCATCGCAACACTCCCCATGAGGTTGCGCACTACCGGGCCGCTTCGTGCGGCCCGGCATTTTTTTCTCAAGCTGTGTACTTCGGCGAGTGCTAGACGATGAATGCTAGAGCTTGTGAAAGTGCGAGTTCGCAGAGATTGAGGGTTTGGCACCGTGTCCGCGGGAACTGGAAGGTCGCGGCGGCGCATTGTTCACTTCTCAAATAAGCTTTCTGACGTGCAGAACCTCTTCCCACTATTGTGATCTCACAATGTGATTTCCGCCCATGCAGATTGCCTCTTGCGGATACCGGTTTCGATTGGGTGTGCAGCTGCCGGCCTGGCGATCCCCCTTCAATGCGCCGCCGGACGCCTGACCAGTGGACGATCGTTTTTGACCGCGTTGCGGCGACGCAAACCAGACCCGACCAAGCCGAACCCGGCCATCATCATCGCCCAGCTTGCCGGCTCCGGCACCCCGGAGGGCGTTTGCGAACCAAGCGGCAGGCCAACCAGTTTGTATTGCGACGCGTATTCAGGCCCGATCTCGAATACGGGATCGACCAGAATGCTGGTCGCCAATCTTCCAGCGCCGGGGCTCGAAAATATGGAAGATTCAGCATGCATCTGCACCAACAGGTCGTCATCGGGTTTGACGTTTATCCACTGATCAAAAGTGAACAGGTCGACCTCCCGACCTCGCAGGATTTTCTCGGACGCGAAGGCTACGCGGGAGCCGTCCTGGTCCATTTCGAAGCCGGCATGGTACCCTGAACGCGGCGTTTGCGTCGCCAGACTGATAGCGCTTGCAATCACATGGAGCGGAATGAGGGTCCCGTTCGGGACGCCGCCACCGATCGACGTCAGTCGGAAGCTATATGTGAGACTGGCGCCGGCTACGGCGCCATAATAATTGTCGTCGTTGAGGACCGTGGACACTTGGAGAGTGCCATTGTGAGCACTGTCCGCAGACGCAGAGGCCCCTCCCTGATCCCTGAACGGCGTTGACGCTGTTTGCGGTGAAGCCCCGGAATGAGTGTCGACGTCGTAGAATCCGGGATCGGTATTGTGTCGGAATGATGCGCTCGCAGTGTAACAGAAGTTGTCATCAGGATGTCCAAGACACCCGGCGACCGCCGGTGAAGCAAGAAGAACGCCGGACGCAAACATGATGGTGCCCAGCCTGGATGTGACGTAACCAGATTGTTTCGCGCCTCCGTGGGCGCGCATGTGCGTCATCAACGTCATTCTCATTACTCCTTGCGTGATCGTCCTAAGGCTGTTCACGAATAGACCCTCGGTGCGCGGGCACTAACCGCGCGCATTTAGGCGGGGCAGTCGTTGAAGCGGTCGCCCGCGTTGAAATGTCTGCCCTGGATCTCGCGCGTGATCCGTTCGCCCGCGATTGCGGCGCATGATGCCGCCGGACAGACCGAAGCCGGTCAGCATCATCGCCCAGCTTACGGGTTCGGGAACGCCCGAAACAGGAGCCGGCGGAGATAGGATCGAAAGCGACAGGTTGGCGCTCGCGCTGCTGATCGCGCCGCCTTTATAGGGAAGGTCGGCCGGGATAGTGCCTTCCGAAAAGGCCATGAGCGCGAAACCGTAGGTTCCCGCAGGCAGCGTGTAGGAAGGCATCCCTCGTCCCGCGAAATACCCTTGCCGGTAATAAGTGGAGGGTAGCCCCAGCGCGTCGAGACTGAAGAGATCCACCATGATGTAGGCGGTCGGACTCGCGCTCACAGGAACCGTGTCAATCGTGAACGAGATCGTGGATTCGGTATCGACCGAAAAGTCGTAAAACGCGCCGGCGCTTGCCGCGCCATGCGTTGCCAGCTGATGGGCGAGCACCTCTGCGTCGACCGAGCTACGGACGAAGAAGTCAGCCCGGTCTGGGCGGTCGAAGCTGCCGGCTCCCGCGGAAGATGCCTCCACCTGCGCCTGGAATCCCTCGTCCAGGGAGGTGGATTTTGACACGACATAGGGATCGGTCCCGAAATCCAGGGAGGTATCGCTCGGGCCGTTCTGGATCGTGTCCGGCCCGCCGATCCCGACCCGCGTTTGCGAATAGGCACCCGCCTGCACGAACGTCACCGTCGCGCTCGCCGGGGCAAGAGCGGTGGCCAGGGCAAGCATCGCCACGCCCCATGCCATCGTCCGAACTCGATCCGTCATTCCCCAATTCCCTTCCGGTCGTATTTGGCATGAGTCACGGGAGCGTCTCATTGAACCGCCGGCTCTTCCTCCAGCCTCGTCGGTTCAAAGCTTCGCGATTGCGAGCGCCGTTCGGCAGGCGCGGCGGTGGCAGCAACGGGGTGCGGCAACAGGTTATGCCGGCGACGAACTTCCAACATCCCCTCCCGGCATCGGACCTGGTGCTTAGATCGGTTAGCAGATCGCGATTTGGGGTCGCGTCCACCATTTGGGGGAGAAAAGCGGAAAACTTGACTGTCTCATGCTCGATCGTATCTGGTCGACGGGGTCGCCATGACGCCCGCTTGGGCTACTGCCGCCGGCGCGATCGCGGCCTTCATGGCCCGCGTAACTGCAGGGCACGGCGCTAATCAGACAGGGTATCTCGTTGTAAACTTTACGACATCTGTTTCCGATGTCGATTGACAGATGCGCACGTCGTAGGTGCATAGCTTGTTGATGAGGTATCGAGCGATATGGCGTCCGATTCGGCGATAGACGCACTCTATGCCGATTTGCGGCAAGCGGCGCGGCGCGAACGATTTCGCGCCGGACGGCCGAGCACGTTGCAGACCACAGCGGTGCTGCACGAGGCCTATATCAAGCTCAGCAATCGCGACGCCTGGGAAAGCCGGGAGCATTTTCTGGCCACGGCGGCGACGGCGATGCGGCACGTGCTGATCGACGCCGCCCGCGAACGGATGAGCGCGAAGCGCGGCGGTGGCGTTGGCCCGATTGCGCTCGACGATATGGACGACATTCCCGACGTAAGTCCCGAGGATGATCAGCAGTTGATGGCAATGGGTGGGGCGTTGCAACGCCTCGAACAATTGGATCCAGACCTTGCGAAGCTGGTCGATTGCCGGTTCTTCGTCGGCTTGAGCGAGCGCGAGACGGGCGAGGTGATGGGGTTTAGTGAGCGGACTGTGCGCCGGCGCTGGTTGCAGGCGCGGGCATGGATCCACCGCGAGCTTTCAGCCGATTAAGGCTCGCGCGAAGCCGGCCGATATCGACCAATGCCCGGGGAGCGGCCACCCTCTTGAACGCGGCGGTCGCAGCGTCGAGATCCTGGTTTGCCTCCACCCGCCTGCCTTCCGCGACGCGCAATACCGCACGCGCACTAAATAAGAGGCCTTCGTTCAGTTGCCGGCCGGGGATGTCGGATAAATTGGCGGTCGTCGTCGTCAGCAGCCGCTCGGCTTCGCCGACTCTGCCCAACTGCGCCAATGCCATTATTTTTGTGGCGTCGATTCTACTGGATAGGGGGCTGTTACCCGAATCGAACGTCTTGGCGATTTGGGATGCTTCTTCCAGTACCTGCATCGCCTCGTTCGATCGATCCATCATTATGAGTAATGGCCCGTAGCGCGCAAGATAATCGGCCAGGAGGAGCGAGCGACCGTATAGCCGGCGCTGGCTGGCGATGCCGCGTCGTATCAGCGACTCCGCCCTTGCGAAATCGCCTTTCTGAATCGCGATTTCCGATTGCGCCATATAAATGATCGCCGGGCCGTCTGGCCGGCCGCCATCGCTTTGTTCAATTATCTTCTCGCCGCGTTGCAACAGCGCATCTGCCTCATCGAGGCGGCCAAGCATCGCCAAGTAGACAGAATGATATGAATACCGCCAAGGCAAATCATAATAATGATATTTGTAAGCCCGTTCCGCGTCGGGCAGATTTCCATTCAATAGAGCAATGGCCTGGTCGTATTTTCCGGCCATCCGAAGGCAATATGCTCTTGCATCGACCGTATCGGCAGCTTCTTTGAGAAATCGCTCAGGGTCGGATTTCCAGACACTCTCCGCCTGATCGAGAAGCGACCCCGCTGCCGCCAGATTGCCCTCCCGCACATAAGCGATGGCCAGCTTCACCTTCAGTCGAGCGGCGCCGACACGATCCGTCTGTTCGATGCCACGCGACAAGGCGCCGAGCAAAAGCGGTTTCGCGCGCTGCCAATTGCCGCTGCCGATATAGATGTCGGCCAAGGTTTCGATCCTGACCGCGACTTCTGGCGATTGCGCGGGTAACGAGCGAACCAGGTTGCGCGTCGTTACGTCCATCATGTCACCGACCGATGTCGACCGCGATTTCTTTTGGTCATAAGCGTCGCGCAACATGATAAGCACGGTCTGGCTGGCAGCGCGTTGGCGACCCGCTTGCTCCCGGGCAATATCTCGTTCCCAGGCGGTTTCTCGCGCTTTCAGCGATATGCCGACGACCGCCGCGATCAACACGAGCGCAATTGCAACGCCCGAGCCAGCCGCCAGCCGATTTCTGCGCAGGAAGCGCTGTATCCGATACGCGCGGGTTCCCGTGCGCGCGCGCACGGGCTCGAAAGCCAGATGGCGCCGCACATCGGCGGCGAGGTCGGCGACGCTGGCATAGCGATCCTGCGGCGCGCGCCGCATCGCCTTCATGACGATGGCGTCGAGATCGCCGGCAATCGATCGCGCGGTTAGCAACGCCTCCTCATTTCGCGCGGGCACCGAACTGGGCGGCGGCGGATCGCCGCGCAAAATCCGCAGCACAGTGGAGGAGAAGGCGGCGGTCTCGGATTGCCATGGACCGCTGCCGGTCAACAGCTTGAACAAAACGGCACCCAGCGAATAGACGTCGGTTGCGACGGTCAGCGTCTTATTTTCCAATTGCTCGGGTGCGGCATAGTCCGGGGTGAGCAGGGTTTTGGTCAGCGACACGTCGTTCCCGTCATCGACGGCTCGCGCAATCCCGAAATCGAGCAACCGCACCCGGCCGTCACGATCGACCAGGATGTTGTTCGGTTTGAGGTCAAGGTGAAGGACCAACCGGCCGTGCGCATAAGAAACCGCGTCGCAGATATCGAGGAACAGCTTCAGTCGCTGCGACAGGGTGGCGCGCCTGCTCTCGCACCAGTCGTGGATCGCTTCTCCTTCGACATATTCCAGCGCCATGAATGGACGGCCATCTCCGGCGGTGCCGCCGTCGATCAGGCGCGCGATGCCGGGATGCTCGAGATCGGCGAGTATCCCGCGTTCGAACCCGAACAATGCGGCGCCGGTGACCGCCTCGGGTCGCAGCATCTTGAGCGCGACTCGCTGATCAAACCCGCCCTGCACGCGTTGGGCGAGATAAACCTCCCCCATTCCGCCGCGGCCGATCAGGTGAAGGATACGGAATTGTCCGACCATCGTTCCCGACGCCAAGGAGGCATAGCCGCTCGTTAGCCCGGGATCCGCAAATCCAATGGCCTGATCGAGGAAACCGTTCCCCTCGTTCGCCCGCAACAGGCTTTTCACTTCGCCGACCACCAAGGGATTGTGGCCGGCGGCGCGAAGCCGGTGCTCACGTTGCGGTGCCGGCAGGCCGGACAACGCGTCGAACAATTTCCAGATCGCGACCCATTCGGCCGGGGAGGGCCGACCAGGCGCGGCAGCCACTTCGCCATGGTCCAGCGACGTGGGTGATCCCCTATTCCGGCGCCGCATTACCAATGCCGCTCTCCCCTAGCGCCAACAGGCGTCCCATGCCCCAATAGCGCATATATCAGGTCGGCGATAAGCGGGAGCGCGGACGCCCCGCATCCTCGACTCGTAGGAGGACACCAACTTTCTGGCCGGTTTGCCTCGCGATTTCCGTCTCTCTTGTTGCATGACGCAAAGGGGCACGTGAATGGCATCCGCGCAAAGGTTATTTCGGACGATCCAACAATCGGCGCCCGACCGCGCGGCACCCACGAACCCGCCGGCATTGATCTGGATCGATGGGGAGCGGACCGTGATCGACCGCAACGCCGCGGCCGAGGAAGTTCTGGACAAGGCCAACCCGCTCGAACTCGCTTTTGGTCGCCTGCACGCGCGGTGCCAGCGCGACATGTTCAGGCTGGAAACGGCCGTGGCGCAGGCGAGAGCCGCGGGCTATTCGGCGGTCCAGCTAGGGGAAGGCAGGCTGGGTGTCGAGGTGGTGCGTGCGGGGCCTAATGCGGTCGGGCAGTGCTTGGTCCTGTTGCGGGATCTGTCGAAGGAACGGGCGGCGCAGATCGTCGATGTTGCCCGCCATTTCGGGTTGACCAAAGCCGAACAGTGCCTGCTCGACATCCTGGCCCGAGGCGCTTCCCTGCCCGATGCCGCGCAGATGCTGGGTGTGGCGCGCAGCACAGCTCGTACGCACTTGCAACGCCTGTTCGACAAGACCGGCAAGCGGCGACAGGTCGATCTGCTGCGGATGGTCGCTTCGCTCTGACGGGTCGGGTGGCGAAGCGGTAGGCGGGGCTTGCCATCGGCGCGGCAATAGCTGTCGGGGCAGCAATCTCGCCTACGAGGCCGGCCCTTAACTTGGCAACCGAAGAGCGGATGAGCAGAGTTTTACTTGGCCGCCATGGTCACGGCGAAGGTCTGCGATTGTCTTGAAGTCGGGCGCAAGCTTGCCCGTCAGCCGCGTCAGCTCGACATTGCGGCTCGCTTTTGCGCTCGCTTTGAGCGCGCGTGAATCGCAGCCCCGGGTTGGGCGCCTTCCTCTAAGACCCGTCATCCCAGCGGAGGTGCAGTCGATCGGCGTCAATAGTGATGCGCCGCCCTGCCATCCAGCCGCCCCCGACGATGCCATCATGTCCGATCAGATCGGTATCGCTACCGGTTCCGGCGCAATCCATCAGTGCGAACGAATGAGGCCGTGGATCTTGGCCCCCGATCGAAAGGGGCAATTCCAGCCCGATCCGGATGGGCAGCATGCCGGCCGCATTACTCGTGCTCGCCTCGATCAGTTGCGTGGTCGCAAAGCGGTCCGCGAAGCTCTCGCAGAGAAGCTCCCCGCCCGCTCCACTGTCCAGCAGTAATATCGCATCCGCATCTGCTATTTTGGCGTGAACCAGTGGGACGCCCCCTTCCCAAAAAAGGGCCACACAACAGCCGCTTGGTCCATCCTCGCCGGTCGCAAAACGCTTGCGCGCATAATCGAGCGTGATCGGAACGCCTGGGAAAGCATCAAGTGGTGACAGGATACCCGCAACATCGAGTTCGTCTGGAAAGTCGAACATGATCGCGGGAACATCTGCGGCAACGCCTCCCGCGACGAGCGTTTCGATCCGGACTGTCGTTGCCGCTATGGCTCGGCCAGCCCCATCGTCGACCTCATGATCGACACCCGGCGCAAAGTGGATGCCGTTTCGCCCGCACCATGACTGTGACAGCGCACTGTGCGGAGCGCCGGTATCGACAATGAAATAGCCGCTCTTGCCGTTCAATTCAGCTGTGATGATCGGTATCGCCTGCTCGAACAGAAAGGGTGTCGATCCCACTTGCAGGGTACGAGCCGGGCGGCCCAGCGCAACCGCGGCCTCCACCCGCCGACGATCGATGGCCGACCAGCGATCGTCATGCCGGGTTTCCATACCGATTGCTGCCGACGCGAGCGCCAACCGCAGGTTTGCCAAGGGAGAGGAGGAGGACGGCGACGGGGCATCACGGGACAGCGCCGCGATAGCGTCCGTGTCTCTCCGCGCGATAGCGCACCCCAAACGGTGCGTTGCATCCGCACCCGTCAGCCGATCGGAAGAGCCGCTCTCGCGCTGACCGCTCGTCAGAGCTCGGCGCAGCCGGTTCCGTTCTTCCGCACCCCATGCGTCCGCGTCCATGTCACTCCGTCATCACGGGCGCGCGATCGAACCCGGCTGCCGGCGCGACCTTACCCCACACGTCCCCGTATAGCTCCGTTTCGAGCCGATCCAGCAACGGCTTGAGTTCAGGGTCGGATGCCCGCGCGCGTAGCAGAGTGGCCGCGCGGCCGTCGGCGTCCCACAGCTTTTCGCAGGTTTCGCAGATGTGGTTCGTGGAAAGCGCTCCTGCGGTCAACAAGCCCTCCTCCTCCAGCCACCGCAACGGAAGGCGAAAGCCGGCCAGGCGGATCAATCGCAACAGCTGATCATCCCGCCATCGACGCCAGACCGCCGCAAGGCCATCCACTGCCGCCGAACCGTAGTCGAACGGGTGACGCCCCGCCGCCCCATAGGAAAGCGACGCACAGCAAGGTCCCGCCGATCCGTCCTCGCGTACGAATGGACCAGTGGCCATACAGGGCATGTCGAGGTCGGGACCATCCTCATCAAAGGCGAGCGTCTCCGCACCGCGCCCGATGGCGTAAAGCGGCTGCACGATCAGCGACACCGCACCCCGAAGCTCTAGCCTCAGACGGCCCACAATGTCGGCGGTGGCAGGCGTGCCGTCATCGCAGATCCGGACCAGCACGCTGGGGGCGTGAAGGATCGCCGCATTTACCGCACGAACAAGGCTTTCCGGCCGCAGATGCTCCGCATGGAAGGCGTCGAAACCGAAATCCCAGCAGTCGACGAAATCGCCGAGCGCCGAAATCACGCGCGCAACCTGCCGATCGTTTCCACCCCACGATCCGGACGTCACGACCGATACCTCGATCATCGCGGCCTTGGCTGCCCGGGCAAGCACCGCGATCTCGTTCAGCGCAAGGGTTGGCTCGCCGCCCGTAAAGGTGATGTGGCGCAGGCCAAGCGCGGCGAGTGACGGCAATTCTGTTGCCCAGCGCGCGGCAGCATCGTGGCCCAGCAGCGGAAATTGCAGGTCGGGAGCGCTCGATGTGACGCAGTGACGGCAGCGAAGCGGGCAACGCTGCGTGACGCTGAATACGATGTTGCTCCACGCGCGCCTCTGGAAGCACAGCAGGTCGCTCGGCGTTCCCTCCAGCGAAACGACCGAGGGCTTGCTCATTCGGCGGCGACGCGCAGCGCTTCATCCTCGGCCAGGTCGAGGACATAGCGGCGCAACTCTTCCGTCGGCCGGGGGGTGACCGCGATCGGCAAAGCGAGAAGCAGTTGATCCTCCGCGAGCAATATCTGCTTATCGAGGAGGTCGTCGATTACCGCGTCGATCGTGTTATCCGCCACTTGCTGGGGATATTTGGAGCGCAGCGCGTCGGCCAGGCCGTGGCGCGTTCCGATGTCGTCCAGCAGCAGGAACACGTCGTGGGCCAACCCACGCAAGACCAACGTCATACAGCTGCCGCTGCGCGAGTCTGTGATCTGGACAAACCCTGGTCCAATCACATATTCGCACCGCGGTAGGGCTCGCGTTTCCCAGCTTTCGATCCACGGTGCTACGACTTCGCGAAGTTGAGGCATGTAAAGAGTGCTGTCGCTGATCCTGCTGCACTCATATTCAAAAAAATACCCGATCTTATATGGATCGACCATGCCATCAGGGAAGTTGAACCGATAATCGACCCGAAGCTCATATTTATCGATGCCGAATTCCTTGCGGAAGTCGAACAAAGGGCTGAAACGATGCAGCTCGATAAAGTTCGCGTTTCCCGACGGGGGCTGCAGGTGCGGCACTTTCTTGATCATATCGATCATGTCGAGATACCAGCCGGTCTCGTCTCCCGGAAAGCCGCAGAGGATATTGTATGATAGCTTCACGCCATATTCGCGCGCCCATTTCAGGAAGCGCACTTGGCGCAGGCCGGTAGTGCCTTTCCGCATCAGTTTGAGCACGGGGGTGGAGAATGATTCGATTCCCGGCTGCACCCGCAACGCCCCGGCCTCCTTCATCAGCGCCACCTCCCATTTATCGAGGTCGGAGCGCGTCTCGTAGAATAGTTCGAGGTCCAGATCGTGGTCGCGCATCATCTCGAAAATCTTCACGCGCGATTTGCGCGAGATGATCCAGTCGGTCGCGGTAAGTTTAGAAACACCATGCAAATGGGAGAGCAGGAGGATTTCATCGACCACGCGCTCTGGCGATTTCTCTCGAAACTTCAGCAAATCGCGGTTGATGCCGCAAAATACGCAATGGTTCTTCTGACCCCACCAGCACCCGCGCGATCCTTCGAACGGCAGCGCCTCGATATCGAACGGGACGCCAGTGTCCGCCGTGACGCGATCCACCTCACCGAAAAAGGGGAAATAGTTCGGCATGGGGCTGAGGCTCATATCCTCGAGCGCCTTGCCGGGGATAAGATGGACCGCGCCGCCTTCGTACCAGGTTACGCCTGGGATTCCGCGGGTCGGCTTGCCTTCGCGATGACAGGCCAGAAAGGTCCGGAAGCTCTCCTCGGCTTCGCCCATGAAAACGTGGTCGATTGCGTGAGGCAACGCCCGGTGGCATTCTTGACCCATCTCTCCGTCGAAACATGCGCCGCCCGCAATGATCAGGATATCGGGTCGGACCTTCTTGATCCGCGCCGCGATCGCCAGGCTCGCCATCACCTGGTTAAATGTCGCCGTCAGCCCGATCACCGCCGGGCTGGACGCGAGTATCCGGTTGGCCGTATCGTCGAGGAAGCGGGGAATTACCTCGTCGCGCAGAGCCGCGACATAGCCTTGATCCTGAAACGGCTCGGGCAGCGTCAAGCGGCAGATCAGCTCGAGGAAGGCATCGCTGTCGAGGGCGTCGTGACCAAAGATGTCGACGGCGAACAGATGTTCCCCGAGGCCGTAGAGCGCGCGCTCGTCCGACATCGGTGTGGCCGCTGCAATGCCCATGCGCGCGACCAGATCGAGGTTCGGGAATATCGAGGCGCTCGAGACGCTTGCCTCGGCGCAGAGTCGATCGAGGATCCCAAGGGCGATCGACGGCCTGGTTACCGTGGCCCACGGCATCGACACGAAGAGGATTTCGGAGGCGGGAGGCGCCATCTGCGCAAGCATGTTCAAGCCACGCACTCCCGTGTGGTCATGGCGTCGACATAATCTTCATAGCCGTCCAGTCCCGACGGCCGCGTAGTGGGGTCGGCGCGCCAGCGTTCGACCAGGCGCTTGGCCATCCGATCCTCGCCGAACAATCGGCTGACGAGCATCGCGATACGCGCCTCGATTTCCGGCACGGCGGCGCGTTCCTGAAGATATTTCACGATGGCGGGATTGCGCATTAGGTAGCTGCACAGATCGCATGCATCGTCGGGCAAAGGGCCGGTTAGCTCGGCGGTCAATTCATCGTCCTGCAACCATCCCCAGATTTCGGAGAAGCCGACGGCGCGGATCAGCTGCAGCAGGGGGTGTGACAGGAAATCGTCATGCACCTGCGCCAGCGGCCGCGTTCGGGCATCACCGAACTGGAAAGCGTGTTTGCGCGTCTCCACCAGGTTGAGGCAACATGGCGCCACGCTGCCGTCGTAACGGATCACCATTCCCTGCGTCAGGCACGGTTTGACCCACGGGCTGTATTTTGTACTCGCCTCCAGCTCCAGCTCGACAGCTCGCCCCTCGGTACGGATACGCTGCGAGGCGACCTTGACGCCCCGGATCGAACGGACATGTGCGAGGATCTCCAGGTCGAGATCGGTCGGCGGGTCGCGATAGCTGAAGCGGATCGTCACGCTGTTGCCCGCGTCGCGCGCCGCCTCCACCGCAGTGGTAACGGTCTTCAACGTGACCCAATCCAGATGATAGGCATCGATCGAGACGTCCCAGCTCGTGATCCCCGGGAAGGAGGCGACGAGCTCGTCCGCAAGACGCCGGCTCTTGCCCCAATGACCTGCCGTCACCACGCCGCAGCCAATTCCTACGGCGGCGGCAGCGTCGCTGAGAAGCTTGACCTGACGCCGCGCAAGGAAAGGCTCGCCGCCCGTGAAACTGAGGCTGCGGATCCCGGATGCAGCGAGCTCTGGCATCTGCGCGGCATAGTGCGCGGCGATCTCCACGGGCATCGTCGTATGACCGAGATCGGGCGACGCGCTGACGATGCAATGTTCGCACCGCAGCGGGCAGGCCAAGGTCATGCTGAAGGTCACATGGTGGCCCGCGATCGCCTGGAAATCCGCCAGTTCGTTGAGCGTCATCTCCGTCGCGGGATCGGGCGCCTGCGCCAGCAGCGTCGCAACGTCGGCAAGCGTCGGGTCGTCAAGCATGGGCCTCTTCCTGTTTCCGGATCGCCGGGGCGAACACGTCCCGCGCGGCCGCCCGCGTGAGCTGCGCGACCGGCTCCGCCGTCACCGCGTCCTTGATAGCCCCGGCGAGCGCCCGATCGCTGAACAGCGCCGAACAGACATCGCATGGGTGCGCGGTCGTACCGAGGGTCAGGGGGTGATCGGGGGCGATGTCGCTCAATATTCCGATGACTGGCGCAAATCCGATCGCGCGGAGCATCAGCAGCAAGGGGTCATTGAGCCACGCCTCCCGCAACGCCACCAGGCCATCTTTGGCGCTGGAAGCGGCGAACGGGTGGTGCGGCTCGTCCATCATCGATGAACAGCACGGACGGGCGCTGCCGTCCGGCATTACCAGCGGACCGGTCGACAGGCATGGCCAGCCTGGCGCTGCATGGTCGCCGGTGCCGTGCACCTGCCGGTCCGCAGCACGGCCGACCGGTCGGACCGACTGCGTGACGATTTCGACCGCCGGCAGCGCATCTACCAGTTGACGGTGCATTTCTTCATCTTCGGAGTCGACCGGATCATCCACCGCCACCCGCACGGTGACGGCGGCTCCGGTGGCCAATATCTCCCGCACAGCGATGGCGACATTGGCCAGCTTGACCTCGGCGGCGTGGAAGCGATCCCAGCTGATGTTCCAGCTATCGACGCAAGGCAGCGCAGCTATCACCTTGCGGCGCGTTGCGGCTCCGGCCGCCCAATACAGGCCGGTCACCAGGGTGGTGCGGATGCCGGCCTCTCGCGCAGCACGCGAGAGGGCAGCGACATGGTCCAGCGCGAGCACGGGTTCGCCACCGGTCAGACTGATGCTGGTTAGCCCCCGACGCGCCAGTTCGGGCATTTCGGCGCAATAGCGCAGGACGTCCGCAGACGGGATCGAGACCGAACCATGCATCGATGCCGGGACGGTGGCCGCAGAGCAGTGACCGCACGACAAGGGACATGCTTTCGTCATGCTCAGCCCGAGGTGGTGCTCTCCCGCCTGCTGGAGCAGAACCAGATCCTGCGAGGCCATCCTGATTGAAGTCGCCAGCATAGGAATGCCTATGATCGGGTGCCCGCCTTGGTCGCGCCGCCGGCCGCTGGGCGGATCAGCCCCCGGGGCGGGCGATGTTTCCGATGTTTCCGAGCTTGCCGCGAATATCGCGCAATTTCACTTCCTCGATTTCGGCGCGCATCGCGCGTTCCTTTGCGATCTGGCCGACCTGTTCGACAAGCGACGAAGTCGAGACCGAAACATTGTCGGTGAAGGCGTTGACGCTGTAACTGTCGGCAGCCTCGCCACCACCGCCCGGTCGCATCGACACGAGTTCCGCGACAGTCATCTGGTCGATCGACTTGGCTGCCCCTGCGAGTCGCACATTTTTCAAGTCATCGACCTTTTGTGACAATTGCACATGCAGTTTTGAAGCAGGCATTCCGACCTCCCGTGCGTGAAAATTGGTAAACCAAGCAGATTTACTTTATTTCATGGTCTGCTCGACTCGTGATCGAGTCAACACTTTCTTTATTTGAGAATCGTATGAATCCACCATAATGGCCACTTCTTGCTATACTCAGGATATTAGCCTTTCACCAAAATGGTTGTATTCTGCGAACGGGTTCAATGAGATGTAGATCATCGGATGCAGGAACCGGTCAGCTTTTGATCAGGCGATCGCAAGAGTCTGACCTGAGACCATGTCGATCTCGTCCGCCGGATTGTCACGGTCGAGCACGGCAAGACCAAGAATGGCGATGCGCTGGGGGTGCCCCTCAACGACTCGGTGTTCAGGTCTTGCGCAGGCGGCCGCGGGTCGGCGCACAGAGCCAATATGTGTTCACCTACAAGGGCCACCCTCTGGCCCAGGTGAATACGAAGACGTGACGCCGAGCGCTCAAGCGGGCCGGGATCACCAACGTCCAATGGCACGATCTGCGGCACACCTGGGCCAGCTGGCTCCGGCAGAATGACGTGCCCACCTGAGTGCTGCAGGAACTGGGAGGCTGGAAATCGGTGTCGATGGTGCGCCGCTATGCGCACATGTCGGTCAAGCATTTGCAGCCTTATGCCGACCGGCTGACTTTTGAGGTCACACCGGAGAGTGACGGAAACCCGTCAAATCCGGTTGGCTCGGAAGGTCACAAAAGTGGTCACAATGGGAGCCGTCCACGGCTCCGGTTGGTGGCCGGACTAGATGTAAGTCTTTGAAAAGACTGGTGGACGCACTAGGGCTCGAACCTAGGGCCCGCTGACTAAGAGACGCAAATATAGCTGAGTTGAAACGGACACTTAGCTGCATTCGTGTTCCACATTAACTTACAGGAATTCACTGTCCGGCACTTTCAACGACGCTAGCTGACGGCACAAATTGGTCACGCGCGGACGTCCGTTCTGCGCCGAATTTGGTACGCCGCCACAAGCCAGTGAGGTTAGCGGCGTTCCTAGAAAGCGACCGCGAGTTCGTAAGCCGGACGCGCCGGGAGTGACATGATGACATGCTCGCGGGCGCGGATCCCGTGCTCGCTCGACCGACGTGTGGCTTGGAATGCCAACAGGCGGTGCGCCAGCGCTGCTGGATTTATCTCCAGGCGTTCGCATTTCGCCGCAAGGATACGTGATTGCCCGCGATGCGCAATGCGGCTTTCGGCACAATTCTAACCGTCATCCGGTCGTCAATTTGCGTGCGTAGAGCGCCGCGCCGTAAGCCGGATCATAGCGCGGAGTCGTCAGCCGAAAGCCGCCCGTTGCCGCGATGTCGGCGCAGAACCGCTCGCGCACCTGTGTAACCTCGGTCAGGATGCTGCCCGACCAGGAAAGCAACACTTCGTCGGCCGGCGGGAAAGCGAGGGTCGCGCGAATGGCAACCGCCATGTCAGCGAGTTGCCGTGCCGCCTCTGCAAGGATTGCCAACGCCTCGCGGTCGCCATCGTCAGCGGCAGCCGCCACGACCGGTGCCAATGCCGCCAGCTGACCGCGCGCCATCGCGAGCGGTCCAACGACGCGCTGACACAGGTCAATATCCCGTTTCAGCGACAGCACCTCGACGAGACGCGCATGTAGCGGCCCCTTGGGCAAGCGGTTATCACTCATTCGCGAAAAGGCGGTCAGACCGCGAACGGCGATCCAATAGGCTGATCCTTCGTCACTGAAGACCTCGCTCCAGCCGCCCGCGCGCGCGGCATGACCCTGACGCTCGCCATATCCGATGGAGCCGGTGCCCGCGACAATGTTGATGCCGTCGTCGCAAGCAAGCGAACCTGCCCAGCCGCAAACCATATCGTTGTCGCAGCGATAGCGTGCGTGCCCGAGCATCGCGCCGCATGCCGCGTTCAGTTCCGCATCCGCTGCGCTATTCTCTCCAAACGCCGGCAGGCCGAAGAACACGTTCGCGATCGCGGCAGGTGTGACCGTCAGTTCCGTACATATTGCGGCCACGCCTTGTTCAAGCCTGCGGATAACCTCGGCTAGCCCGACTTCGGGGTGGTAAGTCGATCCGACCTTCACGCTGGCGCGCTCGGTACCGCTTTCGTCGATGCACACCAGGTGAGTCTTGGTGCCGCCGCCGTCGACACCCAGAAACAACGATCCTGCGGTCACGCCGCGCTCGCGTAGATGCGTACACCCTGCACGACACGACTGACCGTGCCACTCGCATTAGGCTGGTCCGGCGTCAGTCCGAGCACCTGGGAAACCCGCAGCGCGAAAAGCTGCGCCGGTATGATGAAGGGAAACAACAGATCGCAATCGTCCGCCGCCTGCATGCCAGACACCGTGATGGCGCCGTCCTGTTGCTCACCTGCGGAGACGACCAATGTGGCGCCGCAGCGCCCCTCACTCCGTAGTTCCTCCACGATATCGAGATCGTAGCGACGAGTGAGCGGATCGTTGGACAGGAACGCGATCACCAGCGTCCGATCGTTAATGATCGTCTTTGGCCCGTGACGAAAACCCATCGCTGTATCGAAGGCTGTCACGACGCGCCCGTCACTAAGTTCCATCAGCTTCAACGCGGCCTCGCGAGCGAGCCCCTGAAAGATGCCGCTGCCGAGATAGACCACGCGCTCGAACCCCCGACCTGCCAGATCTGTGGTGATCGGATCGGCGCGCTGGAGCATTTCAGCGACGGCCGCGGAGATATGCGGCATGCGCGTGTCGAGCGCCGCGATCCCGCCCAGGATCGACAATGCGCCCAGCATCATCGCGCTGAAGCTCGACGTCATGGCGAACCCCCGGTCGTGCGTCGCCTCGGGCAAGATAACGACATGCGTGTTCGGTGATCGCCGCTTCGCCAATTCACCATCGCCGTTGCAGGTGATGAGCAGGTGGTACACCTCCGATAGTGCAGCCTCGGCGACGTCGATCGCCGCGATGCTTTCCGGACTGTTTCCCGAACGTCCGAACGAGACGAGCAGCGTCGGCACGTCGCGGCGCAAGTACAGCACCGGTGCGCTTACGATATTGGTGGTGGCGACTGCATCGACCGTCCGGTCGAGCCGCAGCGACAGCCAGGGGGCGAGAGCGTCGCCGATAAAGGCAGACGTGCCCGCGCCGGTCAGTACGACGCGCATCTCCGGCCGGGCAAGCAGCGGCGCGATAAAAGCTTCTATCTCGGCGCGGGCAGCCGTCAGCAAAGCCTGCGTCGCTTTCAACGTTTCGGGCTGCTGGCGGATTTCGCGGAGCGTCCAAGGCTCGGCAACGGCCGAGTCGGCGGCGAGCAAGGTATCAGGCATCGGGATTGCAGGCTCCATGGTATGCGTCGAGCGTCACGGCGATGTGCGCCATGACGAGATCGGAAGGGTCGCGCGATGCCTTGCCGGCGCGCACCGCGAGATATGCGAGCGGGAGGTACTGGCTGAGCAGTGGCAGCGCCGGAGGCGTCTCGCGCAGATTGGCGAAAAGCTTTTCTTGCGCCGCCGCGATCTCTGCGTCGGGCCAATAGTAGCGAATGCGATCGGACAGACTGTATTGAAGCTGCAGATCGAGTGCCTCCCCATCGGCATGGTAATATTTGCGCCAGTTCGCCGAATTGGCCCGCATCCGCGCGAGCGTCGTCGCCCGAAGCCTGCCGCGTGCGGCCGCGGGCACTGTCTCCGCCTCGATCGCGTCGAGCGCCCAGAGCGCCTCGCGCAGCGCGAATGTGACCCCCGGCCCGACCTTCAGGATCGCGAAGTGATCGCGGACCAGCGCCGCCAGAGCCTCGGGCGTCTGGTAATCGGTCGAATGGGCCTCATAGACGATGTGATCGACCGACATGATGGCCGCGCTGAGTTCGGCCGCACGGTCGGGCCGGTAATCGACCACCTTGTCGTGATCGAACTCGACGCCGGGCTGGACGACCGTGGCGATCACCCGCTCCCATGCCTGCGTCAGGCCTTCATTGCGGAATACCTCGCGGTGCATCTCGATCGTCGCGAGCGCTGCCTCAGGGGTCGTTACAGCCAGCTCTTCGAGATCCTCCGCTGCACCGCCCGGCACGGGCACTTCGGTGCCGATGACATAGACAGGGGCATCGGCCGGATCGCCCGAAAAGGCCTCCTCGGCAGCGGCGCAGAGCCGCGCGGCACGTTCGGCGATGGTGCCTTCGGGCAGCGGCACCGGATCGTCGGCGCAGCTCATCGAGCAATCGAGATGGATTTTGCCAAAGCCTGCGCGGACGTAGTCAGCGACCATTACCCCGGCCTTCGTCATCGCCTCGTCCGCGGGCAGCGCCGTCCAGGCGTTGGGGCCGAGATGATCGCCGCCTAGAACCAGCCGTTCGACGGGGAAGCCGCTTTTGGCAGCGATCCGCTCGACGAAGGTGCGGAAGTCGGCTGGCACCATGCCGGTATAGCCGCCATCCTGATTGACCTGGTTCGACGTCGCCTCGATCAGCACCATCGCCTGCCCGGTAGCGAGCGCGTGGCGGAAGGTCGCCTCGATCACAAGCGGATGCGCCGAGCACACAGATGTGATGCCGATGCTGCTCCCCGCCTTGTGCCGTTCGATCAGGTCTTGAATGAGATGCAATCGCCGACTCCCTTGAGCGCCATTAGCTCGAAAAAGGTCATAACGCAACAAAGCGCAGCAAAACGAAACTTATTTTGGCGCCACCTTGGTCTCGGGATCGATCGCGTCCGGTTCGATGGCAAGCAGCAGCGAGGCGGCCAGCGCCAAGACGATGCCGATGGCCTTGAGTACACCAGGCACGACGCCGAGAATGACCAGAGACAGCAGCGCGGTCGCCAGCGGAGCGCCGGCATTGGCGAGTGGCGCGACGATGATCGCCTTGCCGTAGCGAAAGGCAAACACCAGTGTCAGCGCGCCGATCGCGTTAAGCACCTGGATCAGCGCGGCGAGGCCGGGTCCGTCGAGCCCCCAGTTGATGGGTTTGGTGAAGTCGGTCATCGCCCACGCCACCGGGACCAGCACCAGTCCGCTCAATGTCATGTAAACGAAGATGCTCTCCGCCGACATGACGCGGTTGGCAGCCTTCATGCAATATGCCTGCACGCCCCAGCACAGCATCACGATCATCGCGGGGACCAGCCACGCCGCACCTGCTCCCATGCCGCCGTTACCAGGTGCGAAGTCGAAGGTCGGCAGGGCCAGCAGCGCCAGCAGGATGCCGACCGCGCCAAGCTTGCCGGTGCGTTCGCCCATAAGAGCGAACGACATGGCGATCGTTACAATCGGAGAGAGCGAGATGATCGGGAAGATGAGATACGCCGGCCCGCGCGCGACCGCGTAGAATAGCACCATCTGACCGCCTGCGCCCAGCAGGCCGACGGCGAGGCCGTAGGCGATCGCGCGCGGGCTGCGCTCCAGCTTCCAGCCTGCACTGGCGAGCACGACGAGCGCCGGCGGGATCATCGTAAGCGCCCACACGCAGTAGATCAGCGTCTCGGGGAAACCGCGCTGCGGCGAAATGCCGGAGAATGCCCCCCACACCCCCCACAAGACGACGGTCACCAGCGCGTTCAGCAACCACGCACGGCCGTTTGGGGCTACCTGGCTCATGCTGCCCTCGCCACAGGCGTGGCACGGACCAGCAAGAAGTGTTCGAACGCCGCCGGAATCGTGTTGTGCGCCGCTGTCGCGGTGCCGAGCGACGCGCCCGTGAAGGAGTCGATCAGCGTGTAGCGTCCCTTACCGAGCCCGCGCAGCGTGACGGTGCCCGACCAGGGTTTATTCTTTTCCGCGTAGAAGGCGTAATGCATCGCGCCGTCCTTTTCGACGGCATGCGCTTCCGGCTTGTCGAAACCGACGTCGTACAGGTCGCCGCGATACGTGCCCTTTGCGAGCATGTTGGCGCGGTACAGCCCGATCCATTTGCGCCAGAGCGCTTCCTTTTCGGCTGTCAGCACGAATCCACCCGGTGGCAGCGTGTCGGTGGGCTTGTCGGTATCCTTCGGCCAGGTGAACTTGGTCGAGGGAATCGCGCCGATGCCATAGGTGGAGGCGAAGTCCCGGTGATCGTCGCTCAGTTCGACATGGTCGCCGGAGAATGGTGCGGACGGGCCCATCAGAGCCTTGAACGTCTTGCCCTTGGAGCGGATCTGCCACGACGATTCCGGGTCTGACGCCGGCGTGTTGTTCATCGCAGGAATGTTATGGAAGGCGAAACTGTCGCCGCACGGGCAGATCTCGACCACCGCTTCCGGGTTGATAGATATCGCTTCGTTGTAGATCGCCTTCCAGAAATCCTGCAGCTTCTCATAGGATTCTTCGGGTCGCGCGTGCTTGTGCGCTGGGTTGTAGCAGGGGGCGACGCCGTTGAGGTGCTGGCCGTCGAGCTTGAGACCCTCATACCCCCAATCGCCGATGATCTTGCGCACGACGCCACGGAAATAGTCCACCGTCGGCTGATAAGCCGGGCACATCGTGAATGCATTCCACCAGCTTACGTTCTGTGCAGCGCCGTCCTTGTCGAGGAGCAGCATGTCGGGATGGTCTCGCAACAGATCGGTGCCCGGATCGACCGCGAGCGGCGCAAGCCAGAGGCGTGGGCGCATTCCGTCCGCCTGGATGCGCGTGGTGAAGGCCTTCATGTCGGCGTCGCCGCGCGGGAATTTGGCGGGATCGAGCCTCCAGTCACCCTCCGCTCTCTGCCATCCGTCGTCGAGCACGGCCCATTCGAAACCGAGCTCCTTGGCTTTGGGCAAAGTGCCGTAGATCTGCTCGGGCGTGAAATTGCGTTCATAGCCCCAGGCGCACCAAATCGCGCCGTAGCTGGATTCGGGGATGCGCGGCGCGGCCAGCCCGCGCTCGGCCATCAGGCGGCGATAGGCGTCGAGTGGCCGGAAATAATCCCCCTCGTGCGCCATGACGAAGATGGTCGGCAGCGTCAGCGACTGGCCCGGCGCGAGCAGCACCGCCTCGTCGCCCGAGATGCCGACACGCGTGCCACCCGGCTGCGCCGAGACGGGCAGCGAGACGAGCTTCGGTACCGTCTCCAGATGCCCGACGGCAAGGCCGCCATCGCGCTGCCAGACCGCCGCGACGGGCGTGCCGCCGCCATAGTCGGACCCGTTCATGCCCATGAAATTGCGCTGTTCGAAGCCCGGCTTGACGGGCAGCACCCAGTCGCGCCGGTCGGGATAGGACGCGCCAGCGAAGCTGTACGCCCCATTCGGACCTGCCAGCAGATCGTAGGTCGCGGCACGCCAGCCGGCGACCGCGAGCGGTGCCGCGCCGGTGTTGCGATAGCTCAGTTCGATAATGGCGAGGCCGGGATATGCCTCGAGGAAGGTGATACTCTGTCGCCGCTCGATGGTATCGCCCCCGGTCGCGCGCAGGATATAACGCC